>Ga0180437_10002180_pt1 | contig 31865 bp, 17 predicted proteins | sample SS_ome_4_FD_132410 | JGI IMG/M metagenome (GOLD analysis project Ga0180437, IMG submission 132410) | Hypersaline lake sediment archaeal communities from the Salton Sea, California, USA - SS_3_D_1 metaG | ecosystem: Environmental > Aquatic > Non-marine Saline and Alkaline > Hypersaline >... | reverse complement strand
CTTGGCGATCTGCCATTACGCGCGTCGGCGGGGGCGACCGCGGCAGGTTGCGCCGGTGTCCGACGCCGGCGACGCACCCCAACAAATGGGTGGCATTAGCGACGCCTCGCATCGACGTACCGAACGAGGTGGGGTTACCCCGGCGCCGGGCCCGCTCCCTCTTCTCAGCCGAGCCCAGGCGGTCGTCGTGGGGCCGGTCGGTCCACCGCGCGGAGAGAGGCCCCGCCAGCTTACGGCGGACGGGGCTCTATGCAATCGGCGGTTAGGCCGCTCGTCAGCGCCTACCTCGCCGCCAGCCGACGATGCCGATGCCTGCGAGCAGGGGGCAGATGATGACGGTTCAGGCCTACGTTGCTGGGCATCTTACCGAGGCATCCCCCCCGGTGTATAGCGCCCGAGGCCCTGCATCCCGGTCTGTAAAGCGGTGCGCATACGCTATCACTAGCACTATGCGAGCCGGCGCCAGACGGTAGGTCGTCGTAGTCTATCCAGACCTCCCCACAGGGAGGTCGATCGGATTCTCGCGCAAGAGGCTGGAGGTCGTCGAGTTCCAAGCAGTGAGGAGAACCCCAATGCTGCGTTACTGCTTGCTAGCATTGCGGCGAACGACGGCCTTCCGTTTGCGCGAAGACGAAGAATGAATCTGTTCTCTCGTCTCTTCGCTGTGAGAAGGATGCCCGCGTCGAAGGATATGTCCAAGCGCGTGGACGAATGGCTGATTGCAGTCTTGCAGGAGGGTGATAGCCGTGTTTGCCTGAAGGAGAACGGACCACTGCCTGTGCAGTTTCAGCGCTGCGGCAGTTCCGTTTGCGCACCAGAGAGGGAGACTATTCAGTACAGAGGTATTCTCCGGCGCTTGCAGGAACTAGCGGGAGTCGACCGCTTATCGAGTGAATGCGAAACCCGCGGCGCGTTCATCCTGACCATGGCCGACTGCATGCACGGGATCCGGGTCACTTTCGGTCCGGGTGGTAGCTGGATGACCATGGACATTTCCCGTGATGTTCCGAAAAGGCGGCGAGTCGTCGTCCCGAGCAGCATTTGGAGTAACGTTCAGCCGTGGCGGGGCGAATACCTGGAGCTCTACGATGTGCGGTTGAAGGACGGCAGCGTTCAGAAGAACATCCTCGTTGACAGCCGGGGAGTAGTCGAGGGGCAGCGTCACGACCGAGGGGAGTATAGAGGCATCCATCCGGTAGAATTCGACTCTGCGGACATCCTTGCGATTCGGCCCCGAACAGGGTCGCTGGTGGCAGAGCTAGGGTGGGCACGTTGGATCACCGGCGAGCTGCGCGGGCATCCGTAGGGTGCGTGCTCGCACGCACGCGGGAAGACCGCGACCGCGCATGGGTGCAAGCACCCACCGTACGTGTTTCGCGAGACGACCTACTGCCTCGGGATCCACCCGAAGTCGAGGCTCAGCACCCAGATCATCAGGGTGAGGATGAAGGCCAGGCCGATGTAGGTCAGGACGATCTGGACCCGTTCGTCGGGCGGCTTGCCGCGGATGCCTTCGTAGATAAGAAGCACCATGTGGCCGCCGTCCAAGAGCGGGATGGGAAGAAAGTTGAGCACGGCCAGGTTGGCGCTCAACAGCGTCAGAAAGATCAGCAGCCGGGCGGCGCCCTGTTGGGCCTCGCGCTTGGCGACGATGAAGATCGAGACCGGCCCGCCCAGCGCGCGAAACGAGACCTGCTGCGTCCCGAGCGCCTGGATGAAGCGATAGACCAGGAAGGTCGATCGCACGGTCTCCTCCCAGCCCAGGGCCACCGCCTTGCCCAGCGAGTCGCCCTTCTCGAGGAAGTAGAGCGGCTTGAAGGCGAAGCCGCGGTCGGGGTCGAGCCAATCGGTGGCGGCGTAGGGCGTAAGCACCTGGGATTGCTCCTCGCCGTCACGGGATTTCCAGGTCAGCTCGACGGTCGTGCCCGGCAAAGTCTCTTGCAGCGTGAAGAGGAACAACGGCCAATTGCGGTTCTCGGCGTCGAACTTCACTTCGATCTCTTTTTGCCTGAAGGGGTGCTCCTTGTCGGGGTCCTTCGGCGGCCGGATCACGAGCGCTTTGACCACCTCGTCGCCAGCCTTGATGCCGGCCTTGGCGGCCGGGCTGCCCTCGACCGCGGCGTGGACCCGGTTGAGCACGACGTAGGCCACGCCCAGCACCGGGGCGCTCATGGGATTGCCCTTGGTCATCGGCTTTTCGTCCCAGCCGGCTTCGCGGAGCGTCACCTCGATCGGGAACAGATCCTCCCGATCTTTGCGCTCGACGAAGATCCGCACCGGCTTGCCGGCGCGGGCGCGGAGGCGCTGCGGCAGGGTCATGGGGTCGCCGGGGGGCTGCGGATTGCCCACCGCGTCGGGTCCGGTGGGGGGATCGAAGTCGACCTGGCGGATCACGTCGCCGGGCCTAAGCCCCGCCGCCGCGGCCGGCGAGCCGTCCTGCACCGCCGTGATCTCGCCCATCTCCATCACCAGCCCCAGGCGCCGCATCGGCTGCGTGGGCACGGTCACGCTGAAACGCTCGATGATCGGCTGGCGCCGGCCGGCTTCGCCGTCGCCATCGTCCGTGTCGTCGCCGGTGCCGTCGTCGACGACGCGCTGGACGACCATCTCGATCGGCTTGTCGTAGTTCAGGGCAAGCTGGGCGTGGACCTCGGCGTAAGTTGCCGTCGGCTGCCCCGCCACGTCGACGATCGTGTCGCCGGCGCGAAGCTCGGGCTCGACCCGGGACGCCGCCGAGCCGGGCAGCACCGGCATGGGATCGCGCCCCAACGTGTTCGTCAGCGGGCTGGTGATGCCGATCCGTGGGATCGCGCCGCTTTCATCGGGCTTGACCGTCAAGGTGAGCAGCGCGTCGCCGCCGGGCCGGCGCACCGTGACCCGTCTGCCGTCAGTGTCGTTGTCGCCCAGGGAGATGGCCTCCTGCATATCGCGGAACTTCTCGATCCGCTCGTCGTCCACCGCCACGATCCGATCGCCCACGCGGAAGCCCACCTGCCACGCCGCCTCGCCGGGGATCACGCCGCCCACGCCGCTGACGATCCGCTGCACGCCCAATCGGAACGCGACCACCGCCATCAGGAAGGCGAAAACCAGGTTCATGATCACCCCGGCCGAGATGATCGCCATGCGCTTCGGCACGCTCTGGGCCAGGTAGCTGCGGGGGTCGTAAAGGGCCGACCCGGCCGGGCCGGGCGACTCCGCGTCCTTGTCCGCAGGTGCCGATCCGTCGTCGGGGGTGGACTCGCCAGGGGCGGGAAGCTCGGCATCCGGTTGGTGCGCGGGCCGGTCGGCTTCGGCCTGCTCGGCCTGGGCGCGTTCGGCTTCGGCCTGCTTCTTGGCCCGTTCCATTTCCTCGCCCATCCGGGCGGGGTTGTCCTCTTGGCCGAGCATCTTGACGTATCCGCCCAGGGGCAGGATGCCGATGCCGTACTCGGTCTCGCCCCGGGTGAACTTGGCCAGCTTCAGGCCACCGATGTCGAAGCCCAAGTAGAACTTCTCGCACTTCACGCCGCAGAGCTTGGCCACGACGAAGTGTCCCAGCTCGTGGACGAAGATCACGAAGCCCAGCCCGACCGCCACCATGAGAATGGCGAGCGTGCTGTCGAGGAACTCTTGGGCGTCGGCTAAGAGGAAGCAATCCAACGCAACACCTCCTGACGTGCCCAGCGGTCGAGCTTAAGTAGCCGGTCCAAGCTGGGGTGGGGATCGAAATCGTGGTTTGCGAGCACCTGCTGGCAGGCGGGCACGATCTGCGAAAAACGCAGTTTGCCGTCGAGGAAGGCCGCCACGGCCGCCTCGTTGGCCCCGTTCAAGACCGACCCGGCCGTGCCGCCCGCCCGGGCCACCTCCTGGCCCAGCCTAAGCGCCGGGAACCGTTCCGGGTCGGGCGGCTCGAACGTCAGCTCCATCGCCCGGCTGAAGTCGAGCCGCTCGGCAACCCCCTCCCAGCGGGCCGGGTAACTCAGGGCATACTGAATCGGCAGCTTCATGTCGGGGGGGCTAAGCTGGGCCACCACCGACCCGTCCCTGAATTCTACCATCGAATGAACGATCGACTGCGCGTGGATCACCACGCTGATCTGCTCGGGGTCGAGCTCGAAGAGCCAGCGGGCCTCGATCATCTCCAGGGCCTTGTTCATCATGGTGGCCGAATCGACTGTGATTTTCGGGCCCATGTTCCAGGTGGGATGGGCCAGGGCCTCCTCGACCGACACTTCGGCAAGCTGCTCGGGCGTGTGGTTGCGGAACGGACCCCCGCTGGCCGTGAGCACCACACGCCGGACCTCCTCGCGCCTGCCCGATTGAAGGGCCTGAAAGACCGCGCTGTGCTCGCTATCGACCGGCAACAGGGGGGCGTTCCGCTCCCGGGCCAGCTTGGTGACCAGCGGCCCCCCCACAACGAGGGTCTCCTTGTTGGCCAACGCCACGGTCTTGCCGGCCTCCAGGGCGGCCCAAGTCCCTTGCAGGCCGGCACTTCCGACGATCGCCGAGACCACCACGTCGATTTCCGGCCGCCCGGCCACGTCAACCAGGGCCTCCGGCCCCACCAGGGCCTCCGTGTCCGGCGCCAGCGCCGAGAAGTCAGCCCCTGCGCCGGCCTCGGGATCGGTCACCACGACCCAACGGGGCCGGGTCCGGGCGGCCTGTTCGAGCAGCACCCGGGTGTTCCGATGGGCCGAGAGCGCCGCCACACGAAGCCGCCCCCCGGAGGCGGCAATCACCTCCAGCGTGCTCCGGCCAATGCTGCCGGTCGAGCCCAGAACGGCCACACTGGTCACCCGGTCGGTCATCGGCAGCGGCGAAGGGATCGAGGACGGCGGCAGCGCGGCCAGCGCAACCGGCGGTCTGCAAAGGGTTTGCGGCGGGTTCGCGGCGGCTCATTGTAGAGGGTCCCTCCCCGGGCAACAAGCCGGCATGGCCCCGGCCCCCGGAGCAAGCGATAATAGAAGGGCAGGTGACATTTGGCCAAACGCGGCGTACGGGCAGTAGGAGACGACCGTGGAGAAACCCAAGCCGGACGACGAGCCGAGGCCGCCCGAGGGCGAAGAGCCGAGCCAGCAGCGCAAGCCCCCCCCGATGGGCGGGAATATGGTCTGGTACCTCTTGGCCCTGGGCATCGGCACCCTGTTTCTGGTCACTCTGCTGGGGACCGAGCAGACCGTGCGGATCGAGATCGGCGACCTCCGGGACCTGATCGAGCAGGGCTCGCCGGAGCGGAACCCCGAGGCCGCCATCGAGGTGACCACCGGCAGCGGGTCGCGCGAGCAAACCGTTCGCTACTCGGAGCTGTCGAACCTGAAATTCGGGCCGCGCGAGATCACCGGCAAGGTCACCCGGCAGGTGACCGCCCCGGAAGAGAAGCAAACAGACGCGCAGGCCGACGTCGATTTCGCCACGCCCGTTTGGGGTCTGGAACAGGGCAACGACAACCTGTTCGAGCTTGCCCGCGAAAAGGGATTCAAGAACATCCGCGCCGACGAGGCCCCGGGCGGCTGGCAGAACTGGATGCCGCTGCTGGTGCTCACGGGGCTGCTGGTGCTGGTGTTTTTCTTCATGATGCGGCGTCTGGGCGGGGCGGGGTCGGCCATGGCCTTCGGGCGCTCGCGGGGCAAGCTCTATGCCCAGGAAGACATCGGCGTGACGTTCGACGACGTGGCCGGCGTCGAGGAAGCGGTCGACGAGCTTCGCGAAGTGGTCGATTTCCTCAAGACGCCCGAGAAGTACCAGATGCTCGGCGGGCGCATCCCCAAGGGCGTGCTGCTCGTGGGGCCGCCGGGCACGGGCAAGACCTTGCTGGCCAAGGCCATCGCCGGCGAGGCGGGCGTGCCGTTCTTCAGTATCTCGGGGTCCGACTTCGTCGAGATGTTCGTGGGCGTGGGCGCCGCCCGGGTCCGCGACATGTTCCAGCAGTCCCACGCCCGGGCCCCCTGCATCGTGTTCATCGACGAATTGGACGCCCTGGGCAAGACCCGAGGCAGCAGCATCGTGGGCGGCCACGATGAGCGGGAGCAGACCTTAAACGCCCTGCTGGTCGAGATGGACGGCTTCGACACCAACTCGAGCGTGATCGTCATGGCGGCCACCAACCGGCCCGAAACCCTCGATCCGGCACTGCTGCGCCCCGGACGGTTCGACCGCCACGTGCTGGTCGACCGCCCCGACGTGCGCGGGCGCGAGAAGATCCTCGACGTGCACATCAAGGCCGTGAAGGTCGACGATTCGGTCGATCTGAAGAAGGTGGCGGCGATCACTTCGGGCTTCGTCGGCGCGGACCTAGCCAACCTCGTGAACGAGGCCGCGCTCTTGGCCGCCCGGGCCGGGAAGGACGCGGTCTCGATGCAGGAGTTCACCGAGGGGGTCGAGCGGGTCACGGCCGGGTTGGAGAAGCGGCAGCGGATCATCCAGGAGGACGAGAAGCAGCGCGTGGCCTACCACGAGAGCGCCCACGCCCTGGTCGCCTGCTCGCTGCCCAATACCGACCCGGTCCACAAAGTGTCGATCATCCCCCGCGGCCTGGCCGCGTTGGGCTACACCATGCAGCGGCCCGAGGGGGACCGGTACCTGATGACCCAGACCGAGCTGGAAAGCCGCATCCAGGTCCTGCTGGCCGGCACGATCGCCGAGGAGATGATCTTCGACGACATTTCCACCGGGGCGCAGAACGACCTGGAGCGGGCCACGGAGATCGCCCGCAGCATGGTCACCGACTTCGGCATGAGCCGCCTGGGACGAATCACCTATCGTGAGAGCGGCCGCAACCTGTTCTTAAGCGGTCCCGAGGAGATGCCACGCGACCGCTTCCACAGCGAGCAGACGGCCCGCGAAATCGACGAGGAGATCCGCCACATCATCACGCAGTCGCAGGGGAAGGTTCGCGAGATTCTCGAGGCCCGGCGCCCGGCCCTGGTGGCCCTGGCCGAGCAGCTCATCGAGCGAGAGAGCATCGACACGGATGAGCTGAAGGAGATCATCGAGGCCAATTCCCCCGGCCCGACGATCGTCCCCGGCACGTCCGACGTGCCGAAGCGCAAGCCGGCACCCGACGCGTCCCCGCCGAAGAGCGAGGCGGCGGAGGGGGGATAGCGCGTCGTGCGATTGCGTGCGGGGCAACTCTCGAGGTACGACGGCCTTCCAAGGCCGTCGAAGGACGGGGCGCCACGACGACGGCTTTGGAAGGCCGTCGTACGGAGTGGCTGTGGCTGGCGTCGGTCGAGGTCGCATGCGTGCGCCTTGGGAACACCCTCCTTTTTTCGGATGTTGGCCGGTCACAGGTGCGTTTTTCGGCCGTACTTGCGAGAAGAAGCAAGGGGACCCTTGTGGGCCGTAACCGCCCAAGGCGTAATCAGTTGCGGCGACGCCGGGAGCGGGAAAGAGTCACGGCCACTCGTGTTGGTCAGAAAAAATTGGGAAAAATTACTGGTTACACCAATTGGGTGAAGAATATCGGGATTGGCCGCTGGCAAAGAGGGTCGCGTAAGCGTAAAGTAGAGGGTTTGGAAAGTCTGACCGCGAGACTTGCCAGCCGGTCGAGGGCGGGCCCGAGGGCCTGCCGGCGGGAGGCTCCTTCGACCGGACCGGAAAATAGGGAAACTCTGCCCCGTAGTCCAACCGGCGAAGAGAGTCCCTCCCACCCCGACCGATACCCGTTTAGGTGGCGTGGTCTGCGCGGGCGCGCCGGACGCGGCGGTGCCCGCAGGGTCCCTGTCTTGCGGCGCAGGGCGCGGCGGCGTCTTGGTGCCGCAGGGGTCCGGACCACGCCCCAACCCGCCTCGAGACCCTCACAAGTGCGATGCCCCACCCCAGTTCCCGCCCCCAGACCCCGCCCGCCACGCTGCTGGAGCTGCTCCGCAGTCAGGTCCAGCGTATGCCGGAGAGCCGCGCCTACACGTTCCGCGGCGAAGACGGCGGCGAGACCGTGCTGAGCTACGCCGACCTGGACCGTCAAGCCCGGGCCATCGCGGCGGTGATCCAGCAGACCGCCCGCCCCAAGGACCGCGTCGTGCTGGTCTATCCGGCGGGCCTGGAGTTCTTAAGCGCGTTTTTCGGCTGTGTCTATGCGGGCGTATTGGCCGTGCCGGCCACGTATCCGAAGCCCCGCCGGCCACTGCCGCGCCTGGCGGCGATCGTCGACGACTGCGAGGCCACCGTGGCGTTGACCACGGCGCAGACGCTTTCAACGCTCGACCGGGCCCGCTCCGGGGCCCGGCTGCAATCCATGCGCTGGATCGCCACCGACCACCTCTCGGAAGGGGCCGACGCCGACTGGCAGCGCCCCCAGGTGAGCCCCGACGACCTGGCCTTCCTCCAATACACCTCCGGGTCGACCAGCGAGCCGAAGGGCGTGATGGTCTCGCACGGCAACCTGATGCAGAACCTGGAGATGATCCACCAGGGCTTCGGGGTCGAGAAGATCGTGGCCGAGGACCCGCTGCCGGAAAGCTCGGGCGTCTCCTGGCTGCCGGCCTATCACGACATGGGGCTGATCGGCGGGATCCTCGAGGTGCTCTACTCCGGGGGACACAGTGTGCTAATGTCGCCCACCACGTTCTTGAAGCAGCCGATTAACTGGCTTCGGGCGATTTCCGACTATGGGGCGGTGATCAGCGGCGGGCCCAATTTCGCCTACGACCTCTGCGTGCGCAAGGTCACGCCCGAGCAGCGGGAGTCGCTCGACTTGAGCAGTTGGCGCCTGGCCTTTTGCGGGGCCGAGCCGATCCGGCCCGAGACGCTGGAGCAGTTCACCGAGACCTTCGCGCCTTGCGGGTTCCGGGAAGACGCGTTTTACCCCTGCTACGGATTGGCCGAGGCCACGCTCTTGGCGGCCGGCGGCATGGGGGCGTCGCGCCCGGTGGTCTGCCGTGTGAAGCGGGATTCGCTCTTGAAGCACCGGTTCGTCGAGGCCAACGGCGACGAGCCCGACGCCGTGCAGCGCCTGGTCGGCTGCGGAGGCGGCCTGCTGGGCCAGGAGATCGTGATCGCCGACCCCGAGGAAAAGACCACCTGTTCCCCGGGCCAAGTCGGCGAGATCTGGATCAAGGGCCCCAACGTGGCGCGCGGCTACTGGAAGCGCGAGGAGCAGACCACGCACACCTTCGGCGCCCGGCTGGCCGACACGGGCGAAGGGCCCTACATGCGGACCGGCGACCTGGGCTTCATCCACGACGGGAACCTCTTCGTCAGCGGGCGCCTCAAGGAGCTGATCGTCATCCGCGGCCGGAACCACTATCCCCACGACATCGAGCTTACGGTAGACCGCTGCCACGAGGGGCTGATCTCCGGCAGCGGGGCGGCCTTCTCCCTGCCCGTCGACGGGCACGAGCAGCTCGTGGTCGTCCAGGAGCTGGACCGCCAGCACCGCCACGAGAACCTCCAGGAGATCGTCAGCACGATCCGCCGCCACTTGGTCGAGGAGCACGAGCTGGACCCCTACGCCGTGGTGCTGATCCGCCAGGCTAGCCTGCCGCGGACCACCAGCGGCAAGGTGCAGCGGAACCTCTGCCGCGAGCAGTTCCAGCGCGACGCGCTGAAGGTGATGCTCAAGTGGGTGCGGACGATTCAGCCGAGGCGTTCGGCCGAGGCGGCCGCCGCCGGATCGCATCCGGCGGGCGGCAACGGCCACGGCCCCGGGCCCGAGGCCGCGCAGCCCCAAAGCATCCTGCCCGACCTCTCCGTGCCCGACTATCCGCTGAGCGAAGCGGAGCTCGAACGCTTTGCCGAACAAATCGAGACCTGGATCACCGACTGGCTGGTCGAGCGTGCGGGGGTCACGCCGCAGACCGTCGACCGGGACAAGCCCTTTGCGGAGTACGGGCTCGATTCGCTCACGGCGGTCGAGCTGGCCGAGGAGCTGGAAGGCCAGCTCCGTATCCGACTCAACCCGACGCTGACCTGGAACTATCCCACCCTGGCCCTGCTTTCGCGACATCTGGCCGGGCAGGTCGGCCGCGAAGAGACCGCCCCCGAGCCGCCCCGCGAAGAGCCGACCGGCGACGAATCCGCCTCGGGCGACTTCGAATCGCTCTTGATGCAGATCGAGGCTCTAAGCGAAGATGAGGCCGAGACGGCGCTACGGCGGGAGTCGCAGGCCGGGTAGAGAGACGTCGCCGATGAATCAACTCTCAGAACGATTGGCCAAGCTATCGCCGGCCAAGCGGAAGCTCTTAGAACAGCAACTCCGAAAGCAGCGGGACGTGGCCGAGCCCGTGGCCGTGGTGGGCATGGGCTGCCGGTTCCCCGGCGCGCCCGATCTGGCGGCCTACTGGCGGATGATCCGCGAGGGGCTATGTGGGATCGTCGAAATCCCCCCCTCGCGTTGGGACCTCGACACGTTCTACGACCCCACCGGCGAAACCCCCGGCAAGATGTCGGTCCGCTGGGCCGGATTGATCGACGAGGTCGACCAGTTCGACCCCCTCTTCTTCGGCATCTCGTCGCGCGAGGCGTCGAAGATGGACCCCCAGCAGCGGGTCCTGCTCGAGGTAGTCTTTGAATCGCTCGAGCATGGCGGCCTGGCGCCCGAGAAGCTGGCCGGCACCGCCACCGGCGTGTTCGTCGGCATTGGCGGGACCGACTATTCGAAGCTCCCCGCCCAGACCGACAACTACTTCGAGCACATCGACGCCTACGGCGGCACGGGCAACGCCCTGTCGATCGCGGCCAACCGCATCTCCTACCTGCTCGATTTGCGCGGGCCGAGCGTGTCGGTCGACACGGCCTGCTCCTCGGGACTGGTGGGCGTACACCTGGCCGTGCAATCTCTCCGCCGGCGCGAGTGCGACACGGCCGTGGCGGGCGGCGTGAACATGATCCTTTCGCCCGAGACGACCATCGCCTTTTCCAAGGCCCGAATGCTCTCGCCCGACGGCGTCTGCCGCCCGTTCGACGCAGGGGCCAACGGCTACGTGCGCGGCGAGGGCTGCGGCATCGTCGTGCTCAAGCGATTGGTCGACGCCGCCAAGGACGGCGACCGAATCCTGGCCGTGATCTGCAACAGCGGGGTGAACCAGGACGGGCGGACCTCGGGCATGACCGCGCCGAACGCCCGAAGCCAGGTGGCCGTGATCCGCGCCACCATGGCCGGGGCCGACCTGACCCCCGAGAAGATCGGCTACATCGAGGCCCACGGCACCGGCACGCCGCTGGGCGACCCCATCGAGTTTCAGGCCCTCGGCGAGGTCTTCCGCCGCCGATCGCCCGAGGACCCGCCCTGCTACGTCACCTCGGTCAAGGCGAACATCGGCCATACCGAGACGGTCTCCGGCGTGGCGGGGTTGATCAAGGTGGTGCTGATGATGCAGCACGGCGAGATCCCCGCCCAGTTGCACCTCAAGGAAGTCAACGCGCACATCGACCTCGAAGGGACCCGGCTGGTCATCCCCACGAAGCGCCTGCCCTGGCCGGCCGGCGAGGCGCCGCGGATCGCGGGCGTCAGCTCGTTCGGCTTTGGCGGCACGAACGCCCACGTGATCGTCGAGGCGGCCGCCCCGTCGAAGCCCGCCTCGCCCGAGGTCGACCTCCCGCTGCACCTCCTGACCCTCTCCGCCAAGACCGAGACCGCGCTGCCGAAGCTGGCCAAGCGCTACGCCGATTACCTGGAAGCCGAGCCGGAAGCCTCGCTGGCCGACGTCTGCTACACGGCCGGGGCCGGGCGCTCGCACTTCAACCACCGGATGGTCGCGGTGGCCGAAGATCGCGAGCAGCTCCGCGAGCGGCTGGCCGCCTTCGCGGCGGGAGAGACGCCGCCGGGCGTGAAGTCCGGGCCGATCCGCGTGGTGGGACGCCCCAAGGTGGCCTTCCTCTTCACGGGCCAGGGCTCGCAGTACGTGGGCATGGGCCGCGAGCTGTTCGACACCCAGCCGCTCGTGCGCCGCACCATCGAAAAGTGCGACGATATCCTGCGCGAGCACCTGGAAACGCCGCTGCTTGAGGTCCTCTTCCCCGAGCCGGGCCAAGGGTCGCCGCTCGATCAGACGGCCTACACCCAGCCGGCCCTGTTCGCCCTGGAATACGCCCTGGCCGAGCTTTGGCGGAGCTGGGGACTCGAGCCCGATGCCCTGTTGGGCCACAGCCTGGGCGAGTACGTGGCCGCCTGCATCGCCGGGGTGTTTTCCCTGGAGGACGCCCTGAAGCTGGTCGCCCTTCGCGCGCGGCTCATGCAGCAGATGCCGCCCAACGGGATCATGGCCGCGGTGTTTGCCCCGCCGGATCGGGTGGAAGCGGCGCTTGAGCCCCACGAGGGCCGCGTGGTGATCGCCGCCTTCAACGGGCCGGAGAACACCGTCATCTCGGGCGAGCAGCCGGCGGTCGAGGCCGTGGTGGCGCAGTTCGACGCCGAGGGCGTCCGGGCAACGCGCCTGGTCACGTCGCACGCCTTCCACTCCCCGCTCATGGAGCCGATGCTCGACGAGTTCGAGGCAGTCGCCGCGGAGCTCAGCTACGAGCGCCCGAAGATCCCCATCGCCGCGAACCTGACCGGCCGGCTCAACGCCGAGAAGGCGCCGGACGCCTGCTACTGGCGCGACCACCTGCGCAACCCGGTCCGCTTTGCCGAGGGGATCGAGCGCCTGGCCGAGCGCAAGCCCCACGCGCTGGTGGAGATCGGCCCGGCGCCGGTGCTCTTGGGCATGGGACGCCGCTGCCGGCCCAAGTGGAAGGTGGCGTGGCTACCGTCGCTGCGCAAGGGCCAGCCCGACTGGCAGGTGATGCTCGGCAGCCTCGGCGACTGGTACCTCCTGGGCGGCGGCGTGGACTTCGACGGATTCGACCGCGAGTACCCGCGCAACCGCCTGGCGCTGCCCACCTATCCTTTCGAGCGGAGCCGCCACTGGTACGCCGAGCAGAAGAGCCAGCGCCGCCTGGTCGGCGGCGCAGTTCACGGGCCGATGGTTCATCCACTGTTGGGCGCCCGGGTGGCTTCGCCCCTGTCGACGATCCTATTCGAGGCGCGCCTAAGCGGCCACGCGCCCCGCTACCTGGTCGACCACCAGGTGCAGGGCTCGCCCGTGCTGCCGGCCGCGGCCTACGTCGAGCAGGGGCTGGCCGCGGCGCGCGAGGCATGGGGACCGGGCCGGTACGACGTGGCCAACGTCTCGATCCAGGCCCCCATGTACCTGCCCGAGGGGGGCAGCCGCATAGTCCAAGTCACGGTCTCGGCCGAGGTGGCCGGCGAGCGGAGCTACGAGATCTACAGTTTGCCGGCCGACGCCGAGGACCCGCAGAGCGGCTGGACCCTGCACGCCGTGGGCAAGCTGCGTCCCGCCGCCGGACCGAGCGGGGGACAAACACCCCAGCCGATCGACCTTGACGAGGTCCGCGCCCGCACGGTCGACGCCCAGCCGGGTGAGGAGTTCTACCGGCAGATGGCCGAGCGGGGATTGCCCTACGGCCCGGCCTTCCGCGTGCTCGACGACCTCCGACGCACTGAGCGCGACGCGGTGGCCGAAGTGCGCCTCCCCGACGACGTGGTCAAGGAGTCGGCGCAGTACGTGCTACACCCGTCGCTCTTGGACGCTTGTTTCCAGTCGATGGCCGGAGCGGTGCCGCTCGAGCCGGACGGGTCCTACAGCCCGCACACGTATCTGCCCGTGGGCGTCAAGCGGGTCCGGGCTTACAACAAGCCGGCCGGGCGCATGTTCGCCCACGTGGTTCGCACGGTGCCCGAAGACGCCCGGCCGAGCCCCGAGAGCGTCGAGGGCAACGTCACGCTCACCGACGAGACGGGCCGGGTGCTGGCCGAGCTCGTGGGCGTGCGTCTGGCCCGGGTCCGCCGCACCGCGGCCGAGGGCGGGCCGACCGACGTGCGGGACTGGCTCTACCGCATCGCCTGGCAGGAGCAGCCGCTTGAGGAAACGGCCGCCGTGGACGAAGGCAAGCCGGGCGCCGAAGCGGCCGTGGCCGGGGCACCCGCCACGGCGCCGACCTGGATCCTTTTTGCCGACCGAAGCGGCGTGGCCGACGCCCTGGCCGAGCGGCTCCGGGCCGAGGGCCGGCGGTGTGTCGTGGTCACGCCCGGCGCGGAGTTCACCTCCCCGGCGACCGATCCGAAGCTCGACGCCGATACGTTTCGCGTCGACCCGCTCTCGGCCGAGGACTACGGGCGCCTGCTCGACGAGGCCCTGGGACCCGAGCGCCCGGCGTGTGAAGCGATAGTGTACCTCTGGAACCTTGACGCCGCGGCGACGTTCGAGTCCGCCGATCAGCTCGAGGAGGCCCGGCGTCTCGGCTGTGGCGGAGTGCTGCAGCTCGTGCGCCGGCTGGCCCGAACCACGTTCGCCAAGTCGCCCGGCCTGTGGCTGGTCACGCGCGGGGCCCAGGCCGTGGCCGACGACGAGCCGGTGGCCGTGGGGCAAACGGCCCTCTGGGGCATGGGCCGGGTGGCGGCCGTCGAGCTGCCCGACCTGCACTGCAAGCTGATCGACCTCGACCCGGCCGGCGAAGCGTCCGACGCGGCGGCCACGCTCCAGCGCGAGCTGGACGCGGCGGGCAAAGAGGACCAGGTGGCGTTTCGCGGCCCGGCCCGCTACGTGGCCCGGCTCCAGCCGGCCCCGGACGCGCTGCCCGGCGACGGGGACGGAGGTGCCGAACCGGGCGGCGCCTTCGAGGAGCTCGGGCCCGGGCCGTTCCGCGTGCGCCTGGGCACGCCCGGCAGCATGGACTCGCTGAGGTTCGAAAACTTCGAGCGCACTGGGCCCACCGGCGACCAGGTCGAAATCGAGGTGCGGGCCGCCGGCCTCAACTTCAGCGACGTGCTCAAGGCCCTGGGACTCTACCCCGGCATCACCGACGAGATCGTGCCGCTGGGCATCGAGTGCTCGGGCGTCATCAGCGCCGCGGGGCCGGAGGCCGGGCGCTTCAAGCCGGGTGACGCGGTGATGGGCGTGGCCCCCTATAGCTTCGCCTCGCACGCCATAACCCGCGAGTTCGCCCTGGTGGCCAAGCCTGCGAGCCTCTCGGACGAAGAGGCGGCCACCGTGCCGATCACGTATTTGACGGCCTATTATGGGCTAGTGCGATTGTCCCAGTTGCAGCCGGGCGAGCGCGTGCTGATCCACGCCGGGGCCGGGGGCGTGGGCATCGCCGCCATCCGCATCGCGCAGAAGATCGGGGCCGAAATCTTCGCCACCGCCGGAAGCGAGGCCAAACGCGACTTCCTCCGCTCGCTGGGCGTCGAGCACCTGCACAACACCCGGACCCTCGATTTCGCCGACGAAATCCTCGAAGCGACCGGCGGCCAGGGCGTCGACGTGGTGCTCAACTCCCTGCCCGGCGAGGCCATACCCAAGAGCCTCGGCATCCTCCGGGCCTACGGCCGGTTCCTCGAAATCGGCAAGACCGACATCTACCAGAACCGGATGATCGGGCTGCTGCCGTTCCAGGACAACCTCTCCTACTTCGCCATCGACTTAGACCGCATGCTCCGCCAGCGGCCCGACTATGTCCAGGCGATGTTCGCCGAGCTGATGGAGCACTTCGAGTCCGGCGACTACCGGCCGCTGCCGCTTACCGAGTTCCCTGTAGAGAAGATCGTCGATGCCTTCCGTTACATGGCCCAGCGCAAGAACATCGGCAAGGTGGTGGCCTCGATCGAGGAACCGGCCGGGCATGGCGAAGCCGAGCAGGCGGGCGCAGCCGCCGAAGCGGCGGCCGAAGCGCCGAAGCTCGCCCGCGCCGACGGCACCTACCTGATCACCGGCGGCTTGGGCGCGCTGGGGCTCCGCGTGGCCGATTGGCTCGCGGGCCAGGGGGCGGGCCACCTGGTGCTCATATCGCGGCGCGAGCCGTCCGGCGAAGCCGCCGCCCGCATCGAGAAGCTGACTCGCAACGGGGTGAAAGTCGCCGCCGTGCAGGGCGACGTGACCGACGCCGAGTCGCTCACTGCGGCGTTGGGGCAAATCCCCAAGGAGTTCCCGCCGCTTCGGGGAGTGGTCCACGCGGCCGGCGTGCTGGCCGACGGCGTGATGTTCGAGATGGACCTCGATCAGTTGGACAAGGCCATGCGTCCCAAAGTGGACGGGGCCTGGAACCTGCACGCGGCCACGCTCGACTCGCCGCTCGACTTCTTCGTGCTCTTCTCGTCGGTGGCCTGCGTGCTGGGCTCGCCGGGCCAGGCGAACTACGCGGCGGGCAACGCCTTCCTCGATGGCCTGGCGCACTACCGCCGCTCTCAAGGGCTGCCGGCCGTGTCCATCGAATGGGGGCCCTGGGCCGAGACCGGCATGGCCGCCCAGACCGGAACCGCGCAGATGAAGTCGCGGGGCATGGGCCTGATCCCGCCCGCGAAGGGACTCGATGTCCTCGAGGGCCTGCTGCGCACCGCCCCGGCCAACGCCGCGGTGATGGACGTGAGCTGGCCCGCCATGCTCCGCACCATGGGCACCCGGCGGCCCGTGCTCCTAAGCGACATGGCGGCCGGAGAGCCGGCCGAAGCCGAGGGGGCCGGCGACAAGGTCGACTATGCCTTCCGCGAGAAGCTCTTCGGCGTCGAGCCGGACGATCGCAAGGAGCTGCTCTGCGATTACTTCGCCGCTGAGCTGGCCCGGATCATGAGCATGGACCCCAAGTCGCTCGACGTGAACCAGCCGCTGAACCTGCTCGGGCTCGACTCGCTGATGGCCCTGGAGCTGAAGAACAGCCTGGAGGCCCGGCTGGTGTTCGACCTGCCCATGGCCCGGTTCCTCGAAGGGCCGAGCATTGCCTCGCTGGCCGAATACGTGGCCGGGGTGCTGGTCGACGGCAAGGGCCCGGCGCCGGCTGAAGCCCCCGCCGCGGCCGGAGCCGAGGCGGCCCCCGCCGCCCCTGCCGTCGAAGCGGCCGCGTCCGAAGAGCGACCGCGAACCCTGGTCGCCGAGGCGGCCGAAGCTGCTCCGGCCGAGGCCGCGTTTTCGCCGCTGGTGCCGCTGAAGCCCCGGGGCGAGCTGCCGCCGCTCTTTTGCCTGCACCCGGTCGGCGGCGACGTTATGTGCTACTTCGACCTCGCCCGGAACATGCAGGAGGAGCGGCCCGTCTACGCCCTGCGGTCACAGGGCATCGAGGCCACCCACGCGCCGCACCAGTCGATCGACGCGATGATCGACGACTACCTGGCCGCGATCCGCGGGCTGCGGCCCGAGGGGCCCTACTACCTGTGCGGCTGGTCGACCGGGGGCATCTTCGCCTACCGTATGGCCGAGCGTCTCCTGGAGCAGAAGCTCGGTCTTGGGGCGTTGGTGCTTTTCGACTCGCCGATGCCCTCGATCTTCAGCCACGTGGACCTGGCCGACGACGCACGGTTCCTCTACGACCTGGTGAACTTCTCGAACCACTTCGCCGGGGCCAAGATGGAGGTCTCGTATGAGGCGCTCAAGACCCTGGACCCGGAAGCCCAGCTCGCGGCCGTGCTGGACGAGGCGAAGCGCCATCGGGTGCTGCCCGCCGAGGTCTCGGCCGACCATCTGCGCCGGCTGGTCGAGGTCTGCCGCACGCACGTGCGGATCGTGCTCGACTACAAGCCGCGCTCGATCCGCCGCACCGTGCAGATGTTCCGCCCTGCGATCCGGGGCGTGCTCTCCGAGGCATCGGGCCAGGTGCTCGACGAGCACCTCGGCTGGGGCGACCTTTTGGGCAGCTACCTGGTGCGCGAGAAGGCCCTCGGCGATCACTTCAGCATGATGATTGGCGACAACGCCCGGCGACTGGCCAAGTCGGTGGCGGCCAAGCTGGGAACCGCGGCCTCGGCGCGCGGCTCGTGAAGATCGGGCAAGAAGCAACGGTCACACACAGTCGCCTTTCGCTCCGCGAAGGGACGTTCGTTCGCGGGGCAAACGACGACAATTGCTGATCCGTCGTTCCCGCACCCGATGTGCCGTGTCTACGTCTTCGCCAACTACCCCGGCATCGGCAAGGAGCAGGACGAGGCCGATCAGTGGCAGCAGCGGTGGCTCTCCGAGGACCACCGGCGGGGGCGCGCGGCGTTCGAGAACGACCCGCACGGCTCGATCACCTCCGGGCTGCCGTTCTGGAAGGGACCCTACGGCGTCGAGCGGGAGTTTGCCGAGGCGGTGTGGGACGTGGTCTGGGAGGTGGTGACCTCGTATCCCCCCACGGGCGTGAAGCCGGCGGAGTAAGGGAAGGCTGGCTAGATGGACTTGCGGGATTCCGGGAGAAATCGGCGTCCTCGTTCCCAAGCTCCAGCTTGGGAGCGAGGTGGCAAACCGGGTCCCTTTCTCGTTCAGGCCCGGTGGCTTACAATGCCGGCCGGCGGAGAACATCCACCACCACCTTGCAGGGGGGGAACGAAATGATGAAACGATCACGTTTTCCATGGGCGGTCGTGGGGACGTTGCTGCTGGCAGCCACGGTTGCGTCCTGCCGGGGAGAGCAGGGCAAGCCCGTCGGGGACTCGAACGCCGCCGACCCGTCCGGACCCGAGCCCGTCGCGCCACCCGGCGAGAAAAACGCCGCCGACCCGTCCGGACCCAAGCCCGTCGCGCCATCCGGCGAGAAGGTCGATCTGCGGCTGCGGCTCTCCGAGGGCGACTCAGTCACCTTGCGGATGACCACCGACCAAGACATCGATCAGGAGATTCAGGGCCAGCGCCAGTCGATGAAGCAGTCCATGGGCATGACCTTCACGTACGACGTGGTGAAGAAGGCCGACGACGGGACGGCCACGGTTGAGGTCACCTACGACGCGGTGGCCATGAAGCAGTCGGGCCCCATGGGCAACGTCGATTACGATTCGGCCGACCCGCCGGCGAAGGTTCCCATGCAGGCCCAGGGTTTCGCCGCCCTGCCGGGGCAGAAGTTCAGCTTCGACATGACGCCTGAAGGCCGCGTGACGCGGGTGGCCGGCGTCGACGCCATCTTCGATCACGTAATGAAGAACGTCCAGATACCGATGCCGGGCGCGCGCGAGCAGCTCCGCGAGCAGATGAAGCAGCAGTTCGGCGACAAGGCCATGAAGGAGATGATGGAGAAGATGTTCGCCACGTTTCCCGACGGACCCGTGGGCGTCGGGGAGTCCTGGAGCAGGACGGTCTCGCTCACGACCGGGTTTCCCATGGTCCTGGAAAACGACTGGACGCTCGAGGACCGCTCCGGCGGGGTCGCCAAGATCAAGTGCGAATCGAAGATCAAGCCCAATCCCCAGGCCAAGCCGTTCGAAATCGGACCGATGAGCATGACCCACCGGCTCAGCGGCACGCAACATGGCACGACCGAGGTGGACGAGGCGACCGGATGGCCCGTGCGCGCGAAGCTTCACCAGGACGTCTCGGGCACGATCAAGGTCAGCGGGATGCCCGGCACGACTTCCGCAGTGGAGTGGCCCATGAAGGTCAAGGGCGAGATCACGCTGGAGCAGGTCGATAAGTAGGCATCGACGCGAGGGGAGTAATCGCCAACCCGAGCGAAGTGTGCGGTCCGGTTTGGCTACGGAGGGGATCGCGGCGGATGAAGATCGCTTTGGGGACCGATCACGCGGGCTACGCCTACAAGGAGCGGATCAAGGAGCACCTCCGCGCGCTGGGCCACGAGCCGGTCGATTTCGGCACGTTCGCCCTCCTGCCCAAGGTCGACTACCCTGACTTCGTGCGCCCGGCGGCTCGGGCGGTGGCCCGCGGCGAGTGCGAGCGGGGCATCGTCCTGGGTGGCTCCGGCAACGGCGAGGCCATGGCCGCCAACCGCTTCCCGGGCGTTCGCTGCGCCCTGTGCTACGACGTGCGCACCGCCGAGCTGGCCCGGCGGCACAACGACGCCAACATGATCTCGCTCGGCGCGCGGGTGACCGACCTCGATACCGCGCTGGCGATCGTCGACACCTGGCTCGCCACCCCCTTCGAGGGCGGGCGCCATGAACCCCGGCTCCGTAAGATCGACGAGCCGGTCGTGTGACGCGACACGTTGCACACCGGTGCTCGCTCGGGCAGAATAGGGCGCGTCGCCCCTATTGAGTCCTGTGCCGCTAGTGTCCCCTCTCACGGGAGACCCCGGAAATGAAAAACGGACTGTGCGTTGGGCTGTTGTGCCTGAGCGTCTCGGCCGTTGCGCGGGGCGAGATGCGGCGGCAGTGGGTTCTCGAGCTTCCCGCGCGAAAGCCGGCCTGGGAGCACACGCAGCGGATGCGGCGCGACGTGGCGTATCCGCTGCTGGCTCGGGGCGAGCTGCTGCTGGTCGGTTGCGAGCACAACGGGGCCCTGCTGGCGATCGACCTGGACACGGGCGTCGAGCAATGGCGGTTTTACACCGAAGGGCCGATACGCCTTGCCCCGGCCGCCGACCGGGAGCGGATCTTCGTGACCAGCGACGACGGGCTGCTCTACGCCCTGGACGCCGAGGGCAAGCTGCTCTGGAAGTTCCGCGGCGGGCCCGGCCCGCGCAAGGTCCTCGGCCACGAGCGCATGATCTCCGCCTGGTCCGGGGGCGCCGGGCCCGTGGTCGAGCGCGGCCAGGTGTTCTTCGTGGCCGGGCACTGGCCGGTCGACGGCGTGTACGTTCAGGCCCTGGACGCCGCGACGGGCCAACCCCTATGGACCAACAGCTCGCCGCTTTATCGTCCGCACGGCGCCGCCCAAGCCACGGGCGACAAGCTGTTCGTCTACGGCTACGGGGGGAGCGGGGCGTACGACGCCCGGACCGGCCGGCCGCTCGACGAGAAGCTCCCGCCGCTTCCCATGGCCGAGCCGCCGGCGGTGCCCGAGAGCGTGGAAGGCGACGTCGTCGATGCCCGGGTCCACGACGGCCGGCTGATCGTCGTTACGGCCCAGGGGCGAATCTACTGCTTTGACGACCGGCCGGCCGAGAAGGCGGCGCCTGCTGTTCGTGCTGCCGCAGGAGGTGCCACGAGGGAACACCCTGCGGCCGAGCCGAGCGATCCCCACGACGCCGCAGCCAAGCAGCTCATCAAGAAGACCGGCGTCAGCGAAGGCTACGCCCTGGTCCTCGGGCTGAGCGACGGCCGCTTGGTCGAGGGGTTGCTGCGGAACTCCGACCTTCGTGTGATCGCGGCCGATCCCGACGCCGCCAAGGTCGACGCCGTGCGCCGCCGGCTCGACGACCTCGGCCTGTTCGACGACCACCGGCTGTCCGTTCTTGCCGGCGAGCACGGCGAGCTCGGCCTGCCCCCCTGCTTCGCGAGCCTGATCACGACCGAGACGAGCCTCGACTTGACCGACGCGGTGCGCGAGAGCCTGCGTCCCTACGGCGGGACGTTCGCGGTCCTGCGAGGCGGCCGGCTCACGGTCCAGCGGCGAGGCGGCCCGGTCCGCGGCGCCGGCCAGTGGACGCACGAGCTTGCCGACGCGGCCAACTCGCTCGCGTCCGACGAGACGGTGGTGCGAGCACCGCTGGGCATCCTCTGGTACGAGGGGCCCGCCGGCGCCGGCCGGTTCTACTTCGACGGGGAGGTGGACCACCAGTCGGGCCACGGCGTCAGCCCGCTGCCGCCGGGCGCCGAAATCTGCGAGGGGCGCATGATCCTCCAGGGGCCCGGCCGCCTCGCCGCGTTCGACGTCTACACCGGGCGCCTGCTGTGGGAGACCGAGCTGCCCGAGGTCTACGGCTTTGGCGGGCCCGGTGGCGGCGTGGGCATCCACTCGGCCAAGCACCGCGAGCCCTGGCGCTACGGGCCGGCGATGAACGCTGAAATCCCCGCCACCCACCACTCGCGAACCACCGGCTTGAACTTCACCTCGGTTGCCGACGGCATCTACGTCTGTGCGGGCAAGGAGCTGTTGTGCTTCAGCCCGGAAGACGGCTCGCCCCGAAGCGCGTGGAAAGTGCCGCTGCCGCAGGCCGACCGCGAAGACCTCTGCTGGGGCATCGTTCGCGTGCAGGGCGACCGGCTCATCGCCACGGCCTTCTGCCCGCAGGACCTGGTCGACGCCCAATGCGGCCACGACGGCAACGGCGGTGAGTGGTCCAAAGACCGCATGCCCATGAGGTACCTGATGGTCCTGGATCGCGCGGACGGGAAGCTGCTCTGGAGGCGGCTCGCGGACCTGGGCTTCTTGAACCGCGGCATGGCCGTGGGCCGATCAGCCGTGTTCTGTGTCGACACGATCGCACCCCACACGCTCGAGAAGTTCCAGCAGGCCAAGCGCCGCCTGGCGCAGAAGCCACCCATGCTTTACGCCCTCGATCTGCAAAGCGGCCGGCCCAAGTGGGAGTTCGAGCCGGGTGTGCTCGTGGTAAACCTCACCTACGCCGAGCGCCGCGACGTGCTGGTGGTCCCCTGCCGCAACTTGATCACCTGGCAGGACGGCGCTTGGGTCGTCGACGGCGGCGACAAGCCCAAGCGCAGCGCCCCGGGCCGCATGTGGGGCCTGCGCGGCCGCGACGGCAAAGAGCTATGGCGCATCGAGGACGCCGCCTTCTCCGAGCCGCACGTCGTGCTCGGCGACATGCTGCTGGACCGCTACTGCCTCACCCACGACCTGCTCACCGGCCGGCGCCACGAGCGCGTCAACCCGATCACCGGGCGCAAAGAACCCTGGCACTTCCGCAAGGGCGGCTGCAACCACCTGGTCGCCTGTCCCACGCTGATCACCTGGCGCACGGCCTTCTACGACCTCGCCGGGCAGAGCGGATCGATGCGCCTCTACGGCATGAACATGGGCTGCACGCCCACGATGCTGCCGGCCGACGGCGTGCTCAGCGTCCCCAACTTCGGCACCCACCACAAGCGCGAGCGCATGACCGCCCTGGCGATGGTCCACCGGCCCGACAACCAGCTCTGGACCCAGCACAACACCTCGCGCGAGAAGCTTGCCATCGAGCCCGCCGCCGTGCGCCGCGTCGGCTTCAACTTCGGTGCCCCGGGCGACCGCATCGCCGAAGACGGCACGCTCTGGCTGAGCATCACCCCGCGCAAGCGCGAGGAAATCGAGTGGACCCCCAAAGAGTGCGCTTGGTTCCGGCTAGAACCCACGACGCACGAAGACTCTTGGATCGCGTCGACCGGCGCCGTGGGCATCACGGAACTGACGATCCCCATGCTCGTGACCACCGACAAGAACGCCCGCCGTTCCGATGCCGAGTCCCGCCGCTACGACGTCCGCCTCCACTTCATCGAGCCCGACCTTGCCAAACCGGGCCAGCGGGTCTTCACCGTGCTGGTCGAAGGAAGACCCGTGCTGACCGACCTCGACCTTGTCCGATCCGCCGGCGGCCCGCAGCGTCCGCTGGTGCGCGAGCTGAAGAACGTCGAGGTCCAAGGCCCGCTCGATCTCTCCTTCATGGCGAGCCGGGGCAAGCCGCTGCTGTGCGGTGTGGAGGTGATTGCCCGGTAGCTCGAGGGTGTCCGCACATTCGTGATGCTCTCGGACGTGTTCGAACGTGGCTCAATCCGCGCCATAGAACACCAGATGATCGTAGGTTCGGGCGTCGGCACGTTTCTTCTGGTACTCTTCCAATTTGCCGTCGAATTCGCAGTGGAAGAAGCGGCGGTCGAAGACCGGCGGGGGCATCAGTTCTCGCTTCCCTTCGACGGCGGCTGCCAAGTGCAGAATCGCCAGCGGAGCTTCGTCGCCAGTGCGGGCGTATTTCCGTCCGGACCGAGGAAAAAGCCCCGTGGGAGTTTGTGTCTCGAGGACGTTGGCGGCGATTCGGCAGGCAAGGCGGATGAACCGTTCGTCGTCCGTCGTTTCGTCGAGCTCCAACAACGCATAGATCACGCGCCAGTCGGCACAGGCGGTGTCGAGACACTTCTCATTCGGTTGCGAAAGATCGCCCAATCCGAGTTGGTCGCCGATCTCTTTCACCATACGCCAGTGTTCTTGGTCCTTTGTCAGGCGATAGGCCATCGCGTAGCCCCAGAAGAGGGACCCATCGGGTTTTCGCGGCGCGAACGACTCGGGTACATAGTAGCCGGTGCGGGCTTCGCGCCACCGAAGCGGCGTGCCGTCGGTCGTCACGGCCACGAAGTGCCCTTGCTCCGGGTCGTAACACCGCCGGGCGTAGGTCTTGAGATCCTCGGACGCCCACCGGACGAATTCGTGCCCCACCCGGGCATACTCGCCTCCAGCCTCGATCAGCGTCACCGCCGCCTGCATCTGTGCCAAGGGCAGGTGATGGTAGCGGCTGATCTGGTGATAAGAAGCGACGATCTTCGCCTCGTTGATCTCGGGATGAACGTGTCCCAGGGCCTCCTGCGCCCGGTCGTGCTCGCGGTAGCTGAGCTGCCCGCCACAAAGCCCGGTCTTGGGATCTCTCCCCTGCTGCCAGCGCTCGATGAGCCGCCGGGCCCACTGAAGCACCTCGGGATTCCTATCGAGCACCGCCAGGGTTACGGCACTGTGCACGAGCGGCGGCGTGACGTTCACGAAGGACAGGTTACCGCCTTTGGCGGGAAACGGGACTTCTGCGTCCTCCTCGAACGGATGGTTCCACCGGGGCCGAACGTCGCTGCGCACGCTCCCATGTCGGTTGTAATCGAGCATCGACCAGTCAAGGATGTGCGCCGCCCAGACCATCCCCACCAGTTCCTTGGCACGGCTGCTATCCGCCCGCCACATCAAGCGGTAGTAGGGCTGGTGGCCCTTCAGCTCGTGCGTGTCGGCATACTGACCCACGGGCCTGTCCTGCGCCAGATCCCAAGCCAGGTGGCCTCCCCAATACAACAAGCCGTTGGGAGTCCGAAGGTGTTGCAGGGCGTAGCGGGCCGCGTCTTCCGCGGCCCGGCGGTACTTCTCATCCCCCGTAAGCGCCGTCAAACCATCCAGGGTACGAAAGAGCGGTTGCTGGCTGGCGACGTTCGAGAGCACCCAGGTCTCCCCTCGACGCTCCCACTTCGCGGGCTCCAATGTCTCGACGTGGAGACCATCCACGAACAGCGGCGAACGGTCTGCACCGTACTTGTCCCGTCCGTCCGCGAGCACCCTGTCCGCGAAGCGGCGGACGCCTTCGAGGTAGCGCCCGCCGGCAACATCTCCACAGAAGCCCCAACTTGGCAGCAGGACCAACGCAGTCGATGCGAGGAGAACGCGCCAAAGCGAGCGGGTTGTCATGGTGCCGTTCATCTTGCTTCCGTCTCCTGGTTCCGACAGTGTGTTTCCCTTTGGGCCGTGTCCCTGATGCCTCAACCCATATACCACCCGCCGTTAACGTTGATCGTCTGCCCGGTGATGTAGCCGTTCCTCGCGAGCATCACCGCCACGTCGGCGGTCTCCTCGACCGTGCCGAATCGGCCCACGGGGATCAGGTCGGGCGTGGCGTTGGGATTGCTGGTGACCATCTCGGTCTCGACCAATGCCGGGGCGATGGCGTTGACCGTGATGCCTTCCTTGGCGAGCAAGTGGGCGTAGGAGTGGGTCAGCCCGAGGACGCCCGCCTTGGAGGCGGCGTAGTGGGGACCGACGACCCCGCCCAGTTGCGCCGCCACGGACGACAGGTTGATGATCCGCCCCCACCGGGCGGCCCGCATCTTCGGCAGCACCGCCTGGGTGACCAGAAACATGGATTTGAGGTTGACCGCGAGGATCTCGTCCCAGTCCCGCTCGGTGATCGCGTCGATGGGCTGCGGCCAGGTGACCCCGGCGTTGTTGACCAGGACGCCCACCGGGCCCAGCTCGGCTTCCACGGTCTCGACCAGGCGCGCGACCTCGGCGGCAACCGACACGTCGGCCGCCACGACGACGGCTTTGCGACCGAGCTTCTCGACGTCGGCGCACGCCTGGTTCGCGTCCTGCTCGCGGAACCGGTAGTTCACGGCGACGTCGGCCCCGGCCCGGGCCAGGGCCACGGCAATCGCCCTGCCAATCCCGCGGCTCGCGCCGGTCACCAGGGCGACTTTGCCGCTGAGGTCATCGGGCATGGAGAAACCTGGGGTTGCCGGAAGGAAGCTCGGTGGATGCGACCTATCGTATCCGATCACCGCACGCGATGTCCAGCGTCAGGTTGCAGAAGGAAACGGAGGAAACGGGGCTACTTGCCTTTTGCGCACAAACCCGGTAGAGTCACCGCGTGGGAGGAGTCCTCGAACGGAGCAAATCGTTTCAGACACATCAGGAGATCGCCATGAGTACCTTTGACAACGCGGTGAGCATTCACCCGTACTTCAAGATCAAGGCAGGGCAGATGGATGCCTGCAAGTCCTTCCTCGCGCAGTTCTGCGAGAAGGTGGCGCACGAGGAGAAGTGCCTCTACTACAATTTCACGTTCAACGACGATGTGATGTTCTGCCGGGAGGCATATCAGGACGCCGACGGCGTGCAGGCCCACCTCGAAAACTGCGGCGCCTTGCTCGCGGAGTTTCTCAAGATCGCTGAGCTAACGCGAATCGAGGTTCACGGGCCGGCCGGGGAGCTGGAAAAGCTGAAGCCGACGTTCGCTGATTTCAATCCGGAGTATTTTGCCTGCGAATGCGGAATCGGCCGCTGAACAACAAGGTCCTCCTGCCGCCTCGCGAGACGACCGCTGTTCAGGAGTGATCTGTGATGCCAAGCTTTCCTGCCGTAGGACTCGTGCTCGCCGGGCTTCTCGCTATCACCGGCATCGTACGGGCAGACGCACCTCATCCGGGAGACGTGGTGTTCCAAGCGGACTTCGAGGCGGCGGACGGTCTGGGCGGCTGGGAAGGGGCCCGGCAACCGGGTATCCGGCTCGAGCAACGGACCCCCACGTCGAAATGCCTCTACGTCGAACGCGCAGCAGCGGCAGGCCCCGGTTCCCACGGCGTGCGCGTCCGGCTGCCACTGGAGAGGCTCCGGGGGACCCGCGTCCGGGTCGAGGCCATGGTCAAGGCGGAGAACGTGGCCGAGCCACCCAACCCGTGGAACGGCGTCGAGGTCATGCTGCACGCGGTCGCACCGGACGGGCAGCACTGGGCCCAGCAGAACGGGGTGTTCGGCACGTTCGACTTCAAGCCGGTCCGGTTCATCACCGGAGTCCCCCCCGACGCCACCGAGGCACGGCTCATCCTCGGGCTGGAGCAGACGACCGGCCGGGTGTGGTTCGACGACGTGAAGATCACCGTCATCGGCGCCCGGCGGTCCGTCCCGGCCGAAAAGCCGACCGGGCCCGTCTACAAGGGCCACGACCTCCCCCGGCTTCGCGGAGCCATGATCAGCCCCCGCGTCACCGAGGCCGACCTCCGGGTCCTGGGCGGCCAATGGAAGGCCAACCACGTTCGCTGGCAGCTCAACTGGGGCGGGTTCCCGCACGGCCCGGCCGATAGAGCGAGCGTCGAGGAGTACCGCCGCTGGCTCGACTCGTCCCTGGACCACCTCGACGGGCTGCTGCCGGTGTGCGAGGAGTTGGGCATCATGGTCCTGATCGACCTGCACACGCCCCCCGGCGGACGCAACGAGGCCAAGGAATGCCGGATGTTCAAGGAGCAGCGGTTCCAAGATGCGTTCGTCGAGGTCTGGGAGATGATCGCCCGGCGGTACCGGAGCAATAAGACTGTGTGGGGCTACGACCTGGTGAATGAGCCGGTCGAGGGAGTCGTGCCCGAAGGGCTGATGGGCTGGCACGCACTGGCGACGAAGACCGCCCTGAAAATCCGGCAGATCGACCCGGACCACGCGATCATCATCGAGCCCGGACCCTGGGGCAGCCCGCAGGGCCTCGACTGGTTCGAGCCGCTGGACGTGCCCGGCATCGTCTACAGCGTCCACATGTACGCGCCGTTCCAGTTCACCCACCAGGGCATCTACGGCAATCCGACCGGGGTCAGCTATCCGGGCAAGGTGGACGGGAAGCACTGGGACAAGGAGGCCCTGCGCCGGGTGTTGAAGCCCGCCATCGACTACCAGCGGGACTACGGCGTCCACATCTACCTGGGCGAGTTCAGCGCCATCCGCTGGGCGCCGGGAGACAGCGCGTGCAACTATCTGCGCGACTGCATCGAGGTCTTCGAGGAGAACGGCTGGGACTGGGCCTACCACGCTTTCCGCGAGTGGGACGGCTGGAGCGTGGAACACGGCCCGGACCGCAGCGACCGGTCACCGAGCCCGACGCCAACGAAGCGGGAGCGGCTCTTGCGGTCTTGGTTCGAGAAGGACAAGCAGGCCGGTGGGTAGGCGATCCGGGCCCTCACTTCACGGTGAGAACGTCATTTCCATCGCGATTGAACCGGATGCGGGTGCGCCCGTCTTCGCCGGATGCGAAAGAGTATACGTCGACTTGCTCCGGCCAGGCAACCTTCAGGTCGGTTCCCGTCCAGGCGGTCGCCGGTAGCGGCTGGCCGTTGCGGTGGGGATAGAGCAGCACGGCGAAATGGCCCCGGACGGACTCAAGCGGCAGCGAGATCCGCTGGTACGTGGTCACGTGGCCGCGGTCCTGCTTTTCGTAGCTCTCCAGCTTGGCTTCCGCCTGCAAGAGCTTCGCTTCGGACGGTTCGGCCCCGGCGGCCAGCACGCGGAGCAACAGCCTGCGGTCGCCTTCCTCTTCGCCGAGCACCAGGTCGAGCACCTTGTCCTTTCCCGGCGTGCCGGCGGACCGGGCGACGATATGCACGTCGTCGGGGACTTGCATCAGCCATTGGTATCGGTGCTCGGAATCGTCCTTAGGATAGTCGTCGACCACCAGGGCATAGGAATGCTCGCCGCGGACCAGGCCGGCGGTGCGGTAGGCGTATTCGACCGGGTTGTGCTCGCGCCAGTGGCCGTGGCGTCCGCCGCCCTTTTCGCCCGTGTTCCAGGCCGGCAGGAAGCTCCACGGCTTGTCCATCCACGGAAGCGGACTCGGCGTCAGGCGCGAATCGTTCGGCGTGACGGTCACCGGCCGATCGACGTCGCTCCCGGCGGCAAAGCCGTAGGCCCAGCGGGCGTCGGCGGCGCAGAACGTGGCCGGCGGCCCGTCCACCAGCGCCACGGTCTTGCCCTGCGGACACTGGTGCCCCTGGCCTTTGCCGTCGATCAACACGACCGAGTGCAGTTCTGACGAATCTTCGACGCCCGTGGTCCGCGTGGCCCACAGCCGGCCGTGGGCCGCTAAGACGAACTCGTTGCGCGAGTCCCGGGTATGCCCGCCCGGCACGTTCCGCGGCTCGAAGTACAGGAACACGGCATCGCGGTCCCAGCCGGTGCGCGTGGTCAAGAGTCCCCGGTAGTCGCTGTAGTAGGTCAGCGGCTCGCCCTGCTCGCGGAGCCCGGCCATGACGGCGTCGAATCGGGCGTCGAAGTCGTGGTGCTTTCCGTCATAGCCCAGCGGGTCGTCGTTGATGACCACCTGCGGCCACCAGGGGGCGTAGGTCGTCCGGATGTTGGTCCAGGTCGGCTCGGCGTCCGGCTCCAACAGCGGCAGGACCGTGCCGGCGTAGATCAGGTCGACGATCGGGTCCTGGGGATGCGCGTATTTGAACGGCGTCACGTCGCGCGGGCTGCCGATGCCCGTCTCGTAGACGAACTCCCGGCCCCAAGGCAACATCACGCCAAGCTGGAACCGGCGGACGTGGTTCTTGGACCATTCGGTGCCGATGAAGTCCGCGCCCCGTTTGGCCAGCGGTAGCAGCCACTTGGGCGCATAGGTGCTCTTGTTGAGCCCCTCGAACGGCGCCCCCTGCGGGCCGCTGGCCACGTAGACCCACTTGCGCATCCCCTCCAGGCACCGCTCGTAGACCAGCGGGTCGTAGCCCTCTTCGCGCTCGATCGAAAGCACCAGCGGCAGCAGGTTCATGTGGATGATGATCCAGTTGCTGGTGTTGCCGGGGAACGCGGGCACCTGGTCGAGGCCCAGGAACGTCTTGCCGCGGGTGATCGTCGCGATGAACCCGCGGACCTCGCTCCGTTGCTGTTCGTCCATGAAGTTGTAGGCCCAATCGTACGTCAGGCCGATGGCGTCGCTGCTGAGGATCTGATAGATGCTCTGCCAGTTGTCCGTCTCGGTCCACTGCTCCTCGTGCTCGACGAACAAGCGGCAGATCGTCACGAGGGCCGCGGCCACGCGGCGGCCCCCGGCTTCGTCCTCCTCGATCAGGCAACGCAACGCCTCGAACGGCAAGAGGTGCATGAGGTACTGCCGCTTGGACTCGGGGGTGTTCAGGTGCCACTTGCCGGCCAGCTCTTCGGGGTCCCTGCCGGCGGCCAACTCGTTCACCCAGCCGCCGACCCAGGGCCCGCGAAAGCCCATCCGGCGGTTGATGCGACGTCCTTGGGCCAGGTAGCCGGGCGACTTTGCCTCGACCTCGGCAGCCGAATACGGGATGTCTTCCCAATCCTCGCGACGGGGCGAAATCTGCAACAGCCGGCCGCGAATCAGCTCCCACCGGGTCCGCGCGATCCGCGACGCCCGTAGCCGCTCGCGGATCACCGGCACGTCTTCCGGGTTGAAGTAGACGCGGGGATGGATCCCGGGGGGCGGCGGGGCCTTGAATCGGTCTTTGGCGTAGGACGCCGCCAAGCGATCCGGGTCCGGCTCCACGCCCAACGCGGCCCACTTTTCGATCGGCGGGAAGTTCTCCTTCAGGTCCTTGATCGTGTAGCGGGTTCGCCGTTTCACGTCGCCCAGTGTCTCGCCGGCGATGTTCGGCGCCGGATCGTTTTCGCCCGGCAGGTCGGGCGGCGTTTCGGCCTCGATGATGGCGGCAATTCGCCCTTCGCTCAGGCGGCGGTCGTACACGCGAACGTCACGCATCAGCCCGCCCCAGGTTCCGCTCCCCAGCAGCACCCGGCCCGTAAACCGGGCCGGGAGGGTCTTGATCTCCAGCCGGCCACGCGTCTCGCCGTTGACAAAGACCTCCGCCCCAGCGGCGCCGCGGACCAGCACGACGTGCGACCGCCAATCGCGTTCCAGCGGCTCCGGCGGCCCGGTTACCGCCGTCGCAGCGGCCCCGAGCAGCAGGCAGAGGGCCAATGCAACGGGAAACCGGCCCAGCGGTCGCTTCACGATCCTCGACACGATGATCTCCCCCTGTCTTGCGGGCATTCTCGTTGCTTCCCAGCGTAATGCCGAGTCTCATCGTCCGCAACGATGAGCAAGATATTGGGCGGTTGCTCGCTCCAGCCGGGCCAGCACCCGATCCAGCCCCGCGCCGTCGATGTACTGCATGACGTAGTACTGAAAGCCGTCCTGCTCGCCGACGCCGAACACCGGCACGATGTTGGTGCGGTGCAGGCCGGCGGCCGTTCGCGCCTCGCGCTGGAAACGTTTCACGTGCTTCGGGTCCAACAGCGCCAGCTTCGGCAGCACCTTGACCGCGACCCGGCCTCCGAGCGACTTTTGCTCTGCCTCGTAGACGATTCCCGTGCCGCCGCGCCCGATTTCGCGGAGGATGCGGAAGTCGCCCAGCCGCTCGGGCCGGGCGCCGCTGGCCCCGGGCAGCCGAAGCGGCGTCGGCCCGAGACGTCTTGATTCCCACGGGTTCCTTCAACCATATCGGAGATGTGCCATGAGAGTCCTTGGAGTGATCTTGGCTGGCATGATCCTCGTGGCGCTGGCCACGAACGGCGACGGCCGCCTGGACGCCCCGGAGCTGGGAATCCCGCCCGCGCCACACGAGCAGGCCCCCGGGAGAATGGGGCGCTGCCGGCGCACTGCGCAGCCCGCCGATCGGAACGAGGTTCGCAAGCCGCATCACGATCAGGGACAGTGACATGTTGACGAATCTGAAGCGCGCGACAGGTCGGCGTCGAACCCGCAGAGCCGGGCGCGGGCGCCGGCAGCGACCTTCCTCGGTGCGCCACCGCCGGTTGTCGCTGGAATCACTCGAAAACCGGCACCTACTCGCCGGGATGACGTACCCCGTGGTCGACACCGCCCAGACGGCCTGCTACGGCGCCACGAGCGAGATCACCGCCCCCGCCGCCGTTCATGACGCGGCCCTTGCGGAGCTGAGCAGCGAGATGAAAACCCCTGCCGAGGCCGACCCCTATGTATCCCAACTCCCCTGGCTCGATGCCTCCGATTCCGCGACCCCCCACGCCCGGTCCCCGCAAATCGCCCACCTGAAG
>Ga0180437_10002179_pt1 | contig 31887 bp, 33 predicted proteins | sample SS_ome_4_FD_132410 | JGI IMG/M metagenome (GOLD analysis project Ga0180437, IMG submission 132410) | Hypersaline lake sediment archaeal communities from the Salton Sea, California, USA - SS_3_D_1 metaG | ecosystem: Environmental > Aquatic > Non-marine Saline and Alkaline > Hypersaline >... | reverse complement strand
TGACCAGCACCACCACAACGAGAACACCGTTTCACCCCTTGAGAAGAGGTTGTTCGACGTCCTCCACACGTTTCACAAACGATAAAATTATTGAGCGTAACTTCTTTGTCAATTCCCGTGACTGCCTCGGCAAATGAAACGCTGACCGTAAATCTCTTACTTGCTCCCTGCTGCCGACGCCCAACTTCACCGCTATCTCCGCCGTAGAAGCCAAACATATCTTCAAAAACAGACTCTCCACCGAAAGCACCCATGAATGTTCTGAGAGCCTCTTCCATAGAAGAGTATCCACCAGCACCACCAGGAAAACCAGCCGTCTCACGAATGCCTTCCGGGCCATAACGGTCATACATAGCTCGACGCTTTTCATCGCCGAGAGCCTCGTACGCCTCAGATATTTCTTTGAATTTTTTTTCAGCTTCGGGATCACCAGGATTTCTATCAGGATGAAATTGGAGCGCACGCTTACGATATGCCTTTTTTATTTCCTCTTTCGTAGCGCCTTGAGAAATACCAAGAACTTCGTAATAATCAACCATCATGTACCCTTCTGGCAGAGATTTATGAAGAAAAAACTAATCACTGAAAGTAATATTGACTATCAAAGACAAGGCCAACAACAAACACAAGAAAAAACGTAGTAATCACTAAACAAAACGAAACTATCGAACGCAGGCCCTTCCCATCAGAACCGACTCCAACTAGCCTCTTTGCCTTTTATACTTACTCGCAGCTTTAGATTTTATACGTTTTTTAATCGAAGGCTTTGAATAAAAACGATGAGCCTTTACTGATTTCATAACGCCTTCCTTATCCAAGCGCTTCTTCAGAGCTCGTAGCGCCTTATCAATTGAATCTCCAGGTCGGACCTTTACTGTTGTCATGCGAGCATATCCTAGCTTGAACACATCCTATCTTGAAACAAATGCTGTTTGGAAAAAAAACAACACTACACTCTTAAGATCTTCCCAGCGTTACGAGCCCCTTTTTACGAGAACCCCTTTTCCTAACAATTTCACAGAAGGTCTTCTTTTCACACTAAATACAGAGAAATGGTACAAAACTCATTGATATTTTAGCAAGGAGAAGATAAGCATCTCCACAACCCCGGAAAAATTTCTTTCAAACGGACCTCGCTATGCCCGTTTTTCTCTCTCTATTTCCGCCTGGGTTTTTCGTAAATACGCAAGGGGAAGGGTCTTAGATGTATGGACATTCCCCAACTTCCACTCTTGAAAGGCTACCTTGGCCACCACGAGAGCACTAGTTTTTTGTACTATTGCCCCCTTCGGGAGACTCTCACACCACTCAAATGAAGGAGAAACGGCAGTTACATCGGGAGGAAAGGAAAATTCTTTCTCCTGAGTAGTTGGCGAAAGAATATATGTGTCTCCTCTTTTCTCCAGTCGCTGTGAATAGACTCCACCCGCCCCCCCGTCAACGGCAATACAGAAAGAACCCTCTTTCAACGGAGCGAATAAAAGTAAGCTAGAAAGAGCTACAATTGGTTTGTTCGTCGCATAAGAGGCCCCCTTTACCGTGGCAGCAGCATTGCGGATACCCGTAAAAGAGCCTGGGCCAATACCACAGGAAAAAAAAGAGACCTCATCAAGAGAAATTCCCTTTCGACCCAATAAATCCTGCCAAACACGACAAGGATGCTTACTGTCGGCCCTCGAAAGATGAACCTCCTCAACAACAGAACCGTCCTCAAAAAGAGCACATACTCCCACCGAAAAGGAGAAATCAAGAAAAAGGCAATACATGAGGAACCTTTATGTCGTTTGGCACGTACAGTTCATGAAACAACCTGAGGAAATATCCATCGGTCATGCCAGCAATATAATCAATTATGTGTGCCTCACAGGAAAAACCGTCGACATAGGGTTCGTTTTTATTATGTAAGAAGTGGGCCCAAAGCACGCTTTTTTTCCCTTTTGTCTTCCACTCCTTATGTAAATGACTGAACAGGAGTTGATATGCCTCTTTGATTTTATTCGATTCTGCCTTGAGATTCTTATGGTGATAAATTCGTTCAAAATTAAATTCCCTTAGCACTTTTAGAGCAGTAAAAATCTCCATCGACAGCCCTATTTTCCCCGTCCTCTTAAAGGTCTTAACCAAATCCTGCGCAACACGATAAGTCATCTTCCGACTATCCGCTTCAAATAGCCCTCCAGGCACATCTTCCGCCTGGATAATTCCAAGAGTGATTGCATCATTCACGTCTCTTTCCAAATAACTGATGGTATCAGAAATTTTAACAAGAGCTGCCTCATGAGTCGCTGGTAGCAGGTCTTTTTCAGGGTCCTGCACTTTAACATCAAGCTCATCCGAAAACGTTTTCCAGTCTTTGGAGGGTGACGTAAGCAAAAGATTTGAGGCCATTCCGCCATCGTGGCATAAAAACCCATCCAATGTTGCCAACGTTAAATTCAAAGGCTCGATTAAGGTAGCTATTCGACACGATTGTCTTGAGTGAGAAAACGCACCAAGACCAATCTCCTGTGAAATCTCATTCAAATAGCGCTCCCCATCATGACCAAAAGGAGTATGGCCAATATCATGACCTAAACTGATAGCCTCTATTAAGTCTAAACACAGGTTCAGCTTCCTTCCTATGGCACGAGCTAGTGAACTGACAAGCTGTACATGAAGCCCCCGATAGGTAATGTGATCGTGATGAGACAGATAGATGACCTGAGCCTTATCGACATAACGGACATACGCTTTCGAGTGAAGAATACTCTCAACATCCTCCCGAAAAGGATTCCATAAAGATTCATACTCTTTTTGCCGCGACGTCAAGGGATGAAGAGGCATAACCTCTTTATCAGGCTCTACTCTCATTTAACTACCAAAATGAATTTTTCGATATTGAGCTCCAAGAAAGGAATAAATCTCTTGCGCAGAATCTGTTGAAAGAACTGCATCAGTTATTTGTTCCGCTTCATCAATCGTGAAAGAGCGCAATACATGCTTTACAGTGGGAGCCAGACGAGGAGCTATAGACAGCTCGCGCACACCCAACCCTATAAGAAACGGAATGAGTAGTGGATCAGAAGCCATCTCCCCACACAAACAAAGAGGAATGCCCACACCATCTGCCTCTTTCACAATATACTGCATAAGGTGAAGAAGGCCTGGATGAAAAGAAAGGCCTGTATCAAAAGATGCACTGTTGCCCCTATCAACAGCCAAAGAATATTGCGTCAAATCGTTTGTTCCAACAGAAAAGAAATCAACTTTTCCAGCAAACTCTCCTACACGAAAAGCTAAAGATGGCAGTTCTATCATGACACCAACTTTCGGCCTCGGAAGTTTCCAACCTTCCCCAACCTTAGACCACGCTTCATGAAGCAGCAGCAACGAGCGCTCCAAATCCTCAACAGACGAAACCATCGGGAATAAAATAGAGACAGGACCTCGCCCGCAAGCGCGGACAATAGCACGAAGGTGAGCGCTGAAAACATCCGGATGATCAAGCAACAATTCCATGGGCCGACATCCACATTCAATCTCGGGAAGCATTCCCTCTGCCTCCCTCCATGCTTTGTCTGAACTAAAGTCAAAGGTGCGTATGACAACAGACTTCCCCTTCGCAGCTTGAACCATATCAACATAATTTCTGGTCTGTTCCTCTTCACTAGGAAAACGACCACATTCTAATACCTGATACTCAGTTCGGTACAAACCAACCCCATCCAAACCATAAAAAGGAAGCTGTCCAGCTTCACTTACATCGGCGACATTGGCCAAAAGATCAATCCGACACCCATCTTTTGTCTCACCCACACAGGGCTTTCCATCATTTGAACCAACGTACGTTTCGTGGACACTCTGCAACGCAGTGTATCGACGTATCGTCTCCTCATATGGATTGAGAATTACAAGACCTGCTAATCCATCTACGACCGCATTGGATCCATCTAAGTCTACTCCAACATCTTTAAGTTCAATATTTGTTACATACGGTATCCCACGAGCCTTTGCCACAATTGCCGTGTGTGACATCGCTCCGCCTTGGGTCGTCACAATGGCACTGATATCCTTCATTGTGACCTCAGCCGCCGCAGGAGCCGTGACAACGTGGGCAAATACAATAGCCTTCCTCGGAACCTCTATCTTTTCGTGTGTTTCTGGGGATAAAAATGAAAGTATCCGAAGAAAAACGCTCTCAACGTCTTCAAAGCGCTGCCTAAAAAGGGCTTCTGGCAGAAGCTCGAAATGAGACCTGTACCTCTCAAGAATTGACCGTACAACACTCTCTGCTCGCAGCCCCTTCTCACGAACTAAGCGCTCCACTTCTTTCGTAAGAGCAGGATCATTGACCATGTGCAGGTGTGTTTCAACAAGGTCGGCTTCTTGACAAAACCCATCTTGTCGAAGTTTCTCACACAAAGCCTGAAGTTCGCCCTCGCTCTGATGTAGGGCCGAGTGAAACCTTTCAATCTCCACTTCTGTTGAATCTGGGGGGATAGCTATCTCGAGCTCATGTGCACACACCCTTTCGGGGGCAGAAAGGGCAAAGGAGACCCCAACGGCTATTCCAGGAACTACTGCCCGCCCTTCTAACCAAATCTCTTTTGTATTTCGGTTAGAAACCACTACCTTGCTCTCCAAAGCGTTGATTGAACGCCTCCTCCAACCTCCCCAAAGTGTCCCGCGCGTCGGGCCCGTCAACGGAGACAGTTATCAGCGCATTGCGCGGCGCAGCTAGCATGAGAAGACCAAGGACGCTGTGAGCATCGACAGTTTGCCTCCGATAGGTAAATGTCACAGAAGACTTGGAACCTTGTAATAGGCGAACAATAGAGACCGCAGGACGAGCATGTAGCCCCTGCTGATTGGTGACCCGAAGCTTCCGAACTTCTGTTGAAGGCATCTGAGAAGCTGAAGGAATTAAACCTACATCTTCTGTGTCGTAACAATCTTTTCCCGACATAATCACCTACCGAGTGTTATCGAGGGAATGTTACCAAAATTTAGATAAAAGCAAATAGTTATCTTTTGTTTTAAACCAAAAACTCCACCATCTCCTCTCTGGAACCAGGGAGTTTCGGCGAATTTCAGAATCTTGATAAATGGAGATCTATGTGCTGTACAGCCCAAGTTATGCGCCATTGGTCTGATAAGGTGGCGTGACGAATTGATGCTCTTAATAGTCCCGGTAAAAATTAATGGATACTCTTTGAAAGACTATTTATATAAACACTACTCCAACACTTTTAGGGAGAGGTTTTATATCCTTTTGTCAAATCAGATCGAGAGGTTACCGCTTGGCGTAATCTCATAAGATCCTGGGCAAACTCTTCATGTCGGCAGATCATCAACAAAGCCTCGAGACGCTTACTAAAAACCTCAGTGTCACGCTTCAACGACGCCATATGCGGGCTATTCAAGAGTTGTCCAAACCGTGCCCAAAAACCACGCCTTCTGAAATATCTATCTCTGGCCTCTCTCAGGTGTCGGCATTTTTCAATGGCAGCCTCAAGGCTTCTGCGGTTTATCTGATGAATATAAGGGCACTCAAGCCCCCTTTGTTCAACCGATCGCAGCAAGGAAATGAGAACAGCGCACGAAACAGATATCCGCCGCATTTTACTCAACTCTTTTCTCGTGATTGGTACAGGCTGATATAAAACAACTTTTTGTTTAAGGGGAGTCAGACGAACAGAGTAGGGAACAGGTTTAGGGATTGGCACACTTACCCAACTTTCCAAAGAATGGTAAAAAGAATGGGCGTCAAAGTCACTCAGACGCTGCTCGAGATCTCGACGAACACTCTCTTCACGACGATCCTGCTCCTTTCGGAGAAAGTCGTCCCTTTGTTGGTTTGGATTTGGAGGGGGATGCATATCTCTTACAAACCTAACGTGAATTATTTAACAAAAAACTACACCGAAATCATGATACTTGATCCACCCTAATTTTTTCAAACAAAATCTACTACTTTTAGTGGCCTTGTTGCGTAATTCCTCAAAAGCTCTATTTTCCAAAAATTCACCATCAACACTGCGAGCCCTCCGGCATTCCTAGGGCATTCATTTTGTTCATCTCTAGACAAACCGAATACATTTCGGTTCTTTGATATGGAAGTTTTCTCGCTTTCAGACTGTTCCCAAACAACTTTTTAAGGCTGAACATTGCCGTTTCTAAGAGAGATGGTTGTTTTATAACATACCAAAAAACAATCTAGCTTTCAAAAACGTGTATTTATGCCATAATCCTTGCCGCATCATAAATAAAAACAGATCCAAGAATATGATTGCCTCGGCAACAGTCCATCAAACCACCCTAACAAATTCAGCTCTACCAGAAAGAACTGACCCCCCTCACCCTAAACCCAATCTTCTCATCACACGCATTCAAGAAATATGGGAAAAGATTCAGGATTTTCCATCGGACCTTCTCTTCGATCCCATCGAGGCCATTAAAGGGCTTTTTCGTGAAAGACTTCCTCTTCCTACGCTTCCTTTTGAACTCGTTCTGAAAATCGCAACACTCACCACTGAACCTGAACGAGGGCATCTTCTACAGGTTAACAAACAGTGGCATCTGGCCTCATCTTTAGCGCGTATTGATCACATCAAAACATTGCGCTCTAACGAAAAACTCCATGAATTCTTTCCATTTTTCTTTCCTCCACTACCTACCCAAACGATATCCCATTCACAAACCGCACAGATCGAACATAATATCCACGACAAAGTACGGGTGATCTTATTGCGTCTTCGTAAGAAAATGCCGGAAGCCGAAGTAAAAGAATTCAAAAATGTATCCGTCTCGGCCATTGCCGAGGACCCCAAGCGCCTAACAAAATTGCTCAAGACTGCTTACGATTACAGCCTGGTACAGCCTTTCAGCATAACAGACGATACAACACAGACGTTCGCCCAGAAAGCGGAAATCGTTCGAGCTAGCCTAAGAGAACGGGCAGCGGAAATTGTAAGCCTCTCCCTGCGTACTTTCGGTATGCTTTGTTTTCCCTCAGAGTTTTGTGAACTTCCTGCACTGCAATATCTCGACCTTAGTCATAATGGCCTTTGCCATCTTCATGATGCCATCGGAAGTCTTTCACGGCTAACAGTACTACGCCTTTCCGGCAATTGCCTTTCTCGGCTTCCACGCGCCTTTGAAAATCTCACGTCTCTCGTTGTCCTCGATCTCTCATACAATCGATTTACTGAGCTTCCCGAACCACTTTTACAACTGAACAACCTCTTAGAACTCTGCGTTATAGAAAATAAGTTTATATCTCATCACGGTGTGAAAAATCAGCTAGATATCTCTCTGCCCAATCTCAAACTTATAGGGAGACAGTAATGAAATATCAAAACACTCCCATTGGACAATTCTTATGACGGTATCAGTGGACCACATTCCGGTCGTTACAAGCCCACCCACCTATGAAGAAGCCAACCTACCTACCCTCAAACCCAATTTTCTCATCATACGCATTCAGGAAATATGGAAACGGATTCAAACCTTTTTCATATCCGCCTTCTCCCATGCTCACAAAACAATAAAAGGGCTTTTTTAAAAAAAGAAGCCCTCTCCCCAATTCCCGCTTGAAATAATCGTTAAAATTGCAAATTTCTCTGCTGAACCAGAAAGGGGCCATCTACTGCAGGTCAACAACCACTGGCATGCGGCAGCATCATTGGCACGCATAGATCATATCAATGCCCTGCGCAAACACGAAGAACTCCAAAAGCTCTTCCGCTTCTTTTTCCCCGCATTACCAGCTGCGGATATCTCACGTAGAGACGCCGCCAATATCGAAAAAAATCTCCACAAAACGATACAACGCATCCTTATGTATCTTCCAGGTGATCTTCTCGAAGCTCGCCCATTTAAAGAAGCATCTTCCACCACTATTGTGCATAACCAAGATCGTTTAGCGGCCTTTCTCAAAATAGCCTATGAGTACAGCTTAGTAGCACCTTTTGAAAACAGGAAAAATGGCGCCCCCGAACTTTCGGGAACACTGGAAGTAAAAGCGAATATTGTCCGCGCATGGTTACGGATCAATAAGAATTCGATCTCGGTTCTTGTCTGCCATAAGTGTAGCATGTTTTGTCTGCCTTCCGAGCTATGCGAACTTCCCTCCCTTCACGAAATTGCCCTTAGCGAAAATCTGATTACAAAACTCCCAAGCGAAATCGAACACCTTTCCACTCTACACACACTCTTAATCTCGTTTAATCCACTCACTCAGCTCCCGGACGAAATTGGAAATCTCTCTACTCTAACCGAGCTCTACATCCTGCGCAATAAGCTAACCGAACTTCCTAATACCTTTGGAAGGCTTTCAGCTCTAACCGACCTCTTACTTTCCGACAACAAGCTTTCCAAACTCCCAGATGGATTTGGCAACCTCAAGGCTTTAACCGAGCTTAACCTCAGCTTTAATAAGATCACACGTCTTCCTGATGATATTGAAAAGCTCTCAGCTCTGACCAAACTCAACCTCGCATATAACAAGCTCAAGCAACTTCCAGAAGGAATTCGACACCATGAGAGCGTTGAAGAAAATTGACGCTAAAGGAAACCCCTTTTCCTTCCATTTTAGGCTCAAGCAATGGCCACTCCCAAAACTACCAGCTCTCGTAATCGACTGATCCAAAGCTAACTGCCGGCTCGGCAAGATAGAGAGCATATACGAGAATATCGACTTTCCATTACAATCTCTGCCTCGATCCTTCTAAAAGCTTAAGAGAATACCAATGGGAAAGAAACTTCAGCATTCAGCACTAAAAGTAATGAATGTTCATTTAATCAGCCTCGGATGCCCCCGAAACCTTGTCGATTCCGAACTTATGATCGGTCGTATCGCTGATAAGGGATATGAGATCACGCCGTACCTCGACGATGCCGATTTTATCATCATCAACACCTGCGGATTTCTTGAAGTTGCAAGAGAAGAGTCGGTTGAGACCATTCGAAATGTTATCACCGAAAAGAAATCAGACGCAAAGATCATTGTCACCGGATGCATGGCACAGCTTAAAACAAAAGAGCTCGAAGAACTTAAGCCCCACATCCACTATATCTTAGGTTCTGGAGATGTCGACAAAATTCTTTCTGCTCTTGCTTCCTCCGAATCGGGTTCCTATATCACCGAAAATAGAAGTTACCTTGAAGCAAGAGATGATCCAAGGCTTCTCTCCACACCCCCTCATTACGCCTATGTCAAGATTGCAGAAGGATGCCGAAAGAGGTGCAGCTACTGCATTATTCCCGTTATAAAAGGCCCCTTGAAAAGTAAGAGCGCTGAGCAGATCTTGGAAGAGATTAACTCTCTTCTCGACAATGGCGTTTGGGAGCTTATTCTCATAGCACAAGATTTGGGTGACTGGGGTAAAGATTTAGGATTTTCGGGTTCAAAAGGTCTCACCCACCTACTAAGGCAGATCTTGACAATTGATCGAGATTTTAGATTGCGACTCTTATACGTCTATCCTGATGAAATAGACGATGATCTCATTGCACTCATGAAAAATGAAAAGAGAGTACTCCCCTACCTCGATATGCCCATCCAGCATATTAACGATGATATCTTAAAGAAGATGAAAAGAAGCACATCGAAAAAACAGATCCTAACGATTGTAGAAAGCCTTAGAAAAGAGATACCAGATGTATCTCTCAGGACAAGCCTTATGGTCGGTTTTCCGGGAGAAACAGATGAACAGTTTCAAGAACTTATCAACTTTGTTAAGACAGCCCAATTTACCAATATCGGCATTTTTGCCTATTCCAATGAAGACTTATGTCACTCATCCTCATTTGCCGATCAAATACCAGAAGAGGTGAAAATAGAGCGCTGTCAAATTCTTCAAGACGCTCAGAAAAAACTCATCGTTGAAGAAAACAAGAAATTTATAGGAAAAACAGTTCCCGTCCTCATCGATGGATACCATGCAGAAACGGAACTTCTTATGACAGGACGCCTTTCTGGACAGTGCCCAGAGATCGATTCTGGTGTTATTATCAATGACCATGATCTCGTTGAAGCATTCGGAGAGACATATTCAGTTGAAATTACCGACGTTTCCGACTACGATTTTGTCGGCAAAGTTATATCACCCTGTACTAGAGACGAATGGATATGAAAGATTTAGAATTATCAGAAGAGTTTCAGAACAGAACTCGAAAGCTCCGCGAGCTCAGAGAGCTCAACATCGAGCCCTACCCAGTAGGATTCCACCCTACCTATGACTCAAAGGAGATTCTGAAAAAATATGACAACACAAAAGTTGGGGCCAGCAAAGAGGCCGAAGAGGGCATAACGCCATTTGCCTCTGTGGCTGGTCGACTTATGCTTTTTCGCAGCATGGGGAAAAATGCTTTTGCCCATATCCAAGACAAATCTGGCCGCATCCAGGTGATGTTCAATAAAGATAGTACCGAGGTTGAGGGATTTGAACCCACCGAGGAAATTCCAACCGCTCTTAAATTCATTGAGAAAAAGATTGATCTTGGCGATATCATAGGCGTTGAAGGCCACCTCTTCCACACCCAAAAGGGTGAGCTTACCATCTTTGTCAAAAAAGCCGTTCTTCTTACCAAAAGCCTTCTCCCTCTGCCTGACAAACACAGTGGCCTCATCGACAAAGAGACGCGCTATCGAAAACGATGGCTTGACCTTATCAGCAATGAGCAAGTTCAAAAGACATTTCAAGATCGAAGTCGTATTTTGCGCCTCATTCGTCACTATCTCGAGGAACGCGGTTTCTTAGAAGTTGAAACACCCATCCTCGGTTCTATCTATGGCGGTGCCGCAGCACGCCCTTTCACCACAAAGTTAAACGCTCTTGATCAAGAGATGTATCTTAGAATCTCGCTCGAAACGGTGCTAAAAAAGCTTGTTGTAGGTGGTATGGAGAGGATCTTTGAAATCGGAAAAGTATTTAGAAATGAAGGTATTGATAAATCTCACAATCCTGAATTCACCCTCCTAGAACTCTACGCCGCCTACTGGGACTACAACGACATCATGCACCTTACAGAAAATCTTTATGAAACGATCGCCCTCACCCTTCATGATACCACAGAGATTGCCTTTTTCCTCCCCGAAAAGAAAGAGAATGTCATCGTCGACTTCAAAGCACCATGGAAGAGAATGACCATGAAAGAGGGCATCAAAACCTATGCAAACATAGAGTGCGATCAGCTCAGCGATGATGAGATGAGAGAGATTCTGAAAAAAGAAGGCATGGACGAAAAAGAGCTCAAAGAGGCTACTCGTGGGCTTCTTGTGGCTCATCTTTTTGAGACCAAGGTAGAGCACCACCTCATACAACCTCATCACATCACTGATCACCCAATAGTGACTTCTTAATTCTGCCGCCCCCACCGAGATCCCATTCAAAGCCAGCAAGGAATAATCGAGAGGTTTGAAAGTTTTGTTCTCGGCGGAGAAATCTGTAATGCCTATACAGAGCTCAATGATCCCGAACTTCAAAAAGAGCTTCTTGAGCAGCAAGCTGAAAGACTCCTGAAGGGCGACGATGAGGCCAATCCATTCGATGAAGATTTTGTTGAGGCCATCTACCAAGGCATGCCTCCAACAGGAGGTCTAGGCATCGGAGTCGATAGACTCATCATGCTCTTTACTAATAGCGCCTCCATAAGGGATGTCATCTACTTCCCATTGATGCGGCCAAAAACACACGAAGAATAACATATGTGCGGTCCAGATATTAGCTATCCTTATCCATTTGAAGGGCTCGGATATGAATTAGAAAACGAGCGTCAAACGGCCTTCATAAAGCCTTTGATATCTCGCGATAACATTATTGTTGGAGAATACTCCTACTATGATGATCCTAAGGGAGCTGAACGTTTCGAAAAGGAAAATGTCCTCTACCATTATCCCCACTCCAAACCCAAACTTATCATAGGAAAATTTTGTGCCCTTGCCCATAAGACAACCTTTATCATGGCCAACTCTTTTCACAAACTCAATGGATTTTCAACCTATCCATTTGGAATATTCGCCAATGGATGGGAAAAGGAAAATCCCCCCTCAGATTTCCCTGTAAAAGGTGATACCGTCGTCGGTAATGATGTGTGGTTCGGTTATGACTGTTTAATCATGCCAGGAATTACCATTGGAGATGGTGCTGTTATCGGAGCAAAAGCCATTGTTACCAAAGATGTACCTCCATATACGATTGTTGGAGGAAACCCAGCCAGAACTATTCGAACGCGTTTCGATAAAACTACCATCAAAGAACTTTTGGAGATTGCATGGTGGGATTGGCCTATAGAGAAAATCTCTCGAAACATTAAGACCATCATCGGTGCTGATCTTCAAAAGCTCAAATCAGCTAAATGAAAACCTAAAATAGACCCACCTGAGGTGAACTCAGGTGGGCAACCATATTACACATTATTTAGACGTATCTTGTTTTCCTACCGTATTCCCATCAGAGTGCTGATCCGATAAATCTTCAGAAGATTGAGAAGAGACCACCGGCCCTTCAGGCTCTAGTGGCCTTTCAGGCGACCCTGGACTTGAAGGAGTGAGAGGATGCATAGGCTCATAGTCAGGCCCCTCTCCAGGCCCATGCTCTCGATCGAGGCAAATGTGGGTACCGTCTGCCACATGTATTTCACGTACACAATATGTAATAGAAAACAGCAGTGCAATGCCGTATACAATCTGAACTGGCCGACCCATTGTCTCCCCATCCACTTGACTACATACCGCTATCTATCCTTTTTTTTCTCTCTAGTCAAATGTTTATTACAAAACGAAAATTAGAGATATGAAAACTATGTTCCACATGCTATAGTGCAGTCGGATGTCTCCGTTTAGACTCTTTTCCAAACCCGGTTTTTGTGGTGATCACCTTCAGACGAATTCTTATCTTTTTTCTTATATTCTTTGCCTGTTTGCGCTCTGTTGAAGCAAGCTCTGTTCACCTTTACCTACACACAAAACCGCTTACTCTAGACCCCCGACGAACAGGAGAAAGGCGCACACAACTTATTTTAAGAGAGCTTTTCGAGGGACTCACAAGGATAGATAAAGAAGGAAAACCTTCTCTTGCTCTCGCTAGATCGTTCGACATCTCACCAGAGAGTCTTCAATATACATTCACACTTCGAGAAAGCTACTGGTCGAACGGACTACCTCTAACAGCACATGACTTTGAATGGACATGGAAGTCCATCCTCGACCCCGAATTTGCCAGTCCTGTTGCACATTTTCTTTTTTTTATAAAAAATGGCCTAAAAGCACATCTTGGGCAATGTTCTTTAGATCAAGTCGGCGTAAAGGCACTTGACGCCCACACTCTTCTCATCACGTTAGAACATTCATCAAGCTCAGTTTTTGAGCTCCTCTCAAACCCTGTCTTTTCCCCCGTTTGCTCAGCTATCGCCAAAAAGGATCCACATTGGCACGAAAAAACTCCTTCACAATATATCTCAAATGGACCATTCATTCTCAAAGAATATGACATTCAGTCCCGAATCACACTGGAGAAAAACCCCTCTTACTGGGACATAAACTGCAAACGAATAGATACGATCAACTTTTCAATCATCGAAGATGCCGCAACGGCGTTCGCCCTTTTTCAAAAAGGAGAGCTTGATTGGTATGGCGATCCGTGTGGAATTATCCCTATTGAATGCGCCCAGCAACTCTCCCCCCAACTTGTGACACACTCTGCTGGAGGCCTTTACCTGCTGGTCTGTTCATCCCAAAACCCACTTCTAAACCCAAAAGTTCGGCAAGCGATAGCTTCTGCCATTAATCGAAAGCAACTCTGTCGCTTCATCAACGGAGGAGAAACACCAGCTCTCTCACTATTGCCCAACCTTTCCTCTGAACTATCCTTCAGCGACAACTCTCCCTTAAAAGCCAAACAGCTCCTTGATGAAGGATGTGCCGAAATGAACATAACTAAAGATCAATTTCCTCCTCTTGTCATTTCACACTGGGCAGAAAGCACATCAAGGATCATCGCTCAACTCCTTCAAGCGCAACTACGGGCATCTCTTGGTATAGACGTACAGCTTGCAGGCTACGACTGGAGCTCATACGTCAAAAAACTATATAGTGGCGATTTTGATCTCATTACAGCCGCCCACAACCCCACCACGCAAGATCCCCTCTCCCAGATCGAATATATACATACCTTTTTCTGGAAGGATGATCAGTTCAAAATCCTCATTGATAAAGCAAAAAGGTGTTCCAGCAGATCAACCCCCTACATTCAACAAGCCGAACAGTTGCTTTCAAAACACCTTCCGATAATTCCCCTCTATTCTCTTCGCTTCAAATACGCAAAAGCAAAGGGATTACAAGGAGAGGCCCTTTCTCCTATTGGCGCAATCGAGCTCAAGGAAGTAGAATGGCTCCCATCTACAATCGCTTATACAAAGGAGAACTAGATATGTCCAAAGCCCTTGTCTTACTTTCAGGTTGTGGTGTTCGCGACGGAAGCGAAATCCACGAGTCGGTCCTATGCCTTTTAGCCCTAGATACAATGGGAATAGAGGTTCACTTTACAGCGCCAGACGTTGAACAAGCTCAAACCTTTGACCACTTCCACCAAACGGTCGAGCAACCACCCAGAAATGCCCTTGTAGAAGCAGCCCGCGTTGCGAGATGCTCCATTATCCCTACAACAGAGGCTATCGATTATGAGGCAGACCTTCTCGTTATACCAGGAGGACTTGGAGCTGCCACAACTCTTTGCACTTGGGCCCAGCATAGGGAAAAAGCAACCGTCATACCTCAGGTCAAAGAGCTTATCTGCTCTTTCTACACAAAGAAAAAACCCATTGTCGCAACATGCATAGCCCCAGCACTTGTCGCCCTTTCCTTACAAGGAACAGCCTCTCTGACGCTCACACTCGGAACCAGCAAGGTTGACCTGGAGTCCCTAAAGCAATTAGGTATGACCCCAAAGCCCTGCTCCAGCAATACTTTCGTGCTTGATACTGCTCATAAAATAGCGACAACACCTGCCTATATGGAAAAGACCACGGTATCTCACATGTACACAGGAATTGAGGGGGCCATTAAAGCCTCTATTGAGCTGATTGAAAAGAGTTAGCCATGGAGTGAAGTACACCCCACCAAACGCATAACCGCTTGCATACGATCTTTACACTCACTTCGAAAACACTGACATAGATCAAAAGCATTTCCCACATAGGTTTTCGCCCCATCAATGTTCCCACAAGTAATTTCAAATTCAGCAGCCACACATAACAGGAGCACCCGGCAATCATGATTATCACTTTCTCGAAAAGTCATTATGGCTTCATGCAAAAGGCCGCGTATCTCTTCGACCCGAAAAAAAGATCTTTTGTCTGCAATTTTTTTTACCATCGAGCAAACGCAATTGAATATGTGAGCAGAGGACCCGCCTCCTCTTTCTCTCTCCGAAATTCGATAAAGCCAACAAAGATTTCGCCCTACCAATAGAGTCTGTTCGGGAGATTGAGCTGGTATTGCATGACAAAAACACTCTGGTGCTCTTTCCATCATCGCATCAAGAATCTCAAATGATCTCGATGTACACAAACACGCTACTGTCTTGAGGGTGCCATCTCCAAACGATTTTGACGGCAATACCCTGGGATGAAACAGCCCACAAGCCACAAGCTGAGTAACCAAGGACAGCTTAAAAATTGAGATACTTCTCCTATTCTCAAGACGCTTTCCATACTCATGAAAAACTCGAGCCGCATCTTGTAGCACCGAAGGTAAACAACTACCATCATTTACCATCCTAACCGATATCTGCCGATATGTCTCCTCTAATGACAGGCCCTGCACCCTTAAATCCGAATCAAACAAAGAAAATGGCCCCGAATGCCCTGCATCATATGTAAATATTTGTCCCAAAGGCCCAACACTCATACACGTTCCTCCTAAAACTTTATTTACGTGTAAAATAGGACCGGAATGGTATCTACAACAGGACTAAAAAGCTAAAAAAAACGGGAGTAAATCGGAACAAAAAAATAACCCCGAAACACCAAGAAGGTTCTCAGGGCTACGTATTAAGAAGCTACTGCATTGCAGCAATCTCATTTTTTAAAGCTGCCAGAGGCTTTTCCATGTCCTCGCAACTTGCAGGATATGTAATACATAGATTAAGGGCTCGTTGCAAATACTCTTGAGCCTTTTCTTTGGTTCCATATTGTACTTCAAATCGCGAAGCCGAGCACAAATATGTCGCATGGTAGTAGTGATCGTCACTGTTTTCCATATCAGACAGTACCCGGGTGATTCGGCCCGAAATCGCTTCACTGCTTAAAGTGATAAGCCCCCCTTTATTGCAGTTCATAGCAGTCAGTGCCCGATTGTGAGCAAACATGGTTCTCAAGAAAGGGGGAAACCCTTCTGTGGAGTTTGCAATCTCCTCAGCTGTAGAGGTCTCTTCATATTGGCGCGCTAAAAGCTCTTTCATTTTCAGCTCATCTTTTGGTCGGCCCTCTTTTTCAGCCCTTTTTTCTTCTTTTTTAACCAAGGATGCCATCATATTTCCTATCCTGTTATGTAACTGACCTCTTTTAACCCTGGTGCGAAACGAGTCTCTTTCTGCCTCTAGATAAGGCTCTACCTTTTTGAGGGTCTCAAATGCACCCTCTATATCTCCTTTGTGACGAAGCCCGTGCACAAAAGGTCCCGTATTATATAGGATCTCAGCGATCTCCCATTGGGCATCCTTGTACAGATCGCTCTCTTTTCCTATTCGCTCTAATATTCTGCGAGCAAGTCCATATATTGCTTCAAATCTATCCGCATACTCGCTTTGCGCATATGAATCGATATTTTGTAGACTATGACCAAGCCAGCGAAGGTTTTTTGCCGCTAAAAATGCTTCGGATTCCCCCCCCTCTAGTAATTTTGTTAAAAGCTCCCCTGATCCTTTTTCTATTGCCGCATCAAGCTTGGAAAAATAGTAGCCCTTCATTCTATCTGGAATCTCTTTGAGAGCACACTCTCTTTCCTGCGGCAACACTGAAGATTCGAAAATACCACGGGCAACCAGCTGTACGGATAAGGAGAGCTGAAAAAAGAGAAGGCTTTTCACCATGTCTCCGCCGTACACACATCTTCCATACATGTGAAGAAGAGAGGCTTCCTCCTCACGAAAATCCTGTACGCCCCCGTACGCCCCCTCTAAATGCGCAACTAACTCCCGCTTGGAGTTGAGCTGTTCAATCTCTTGAAAGAGCTTGTGCGCCCTCTGTGCATGATCATAGGGCGTCAGCATCTGTTCTGTGTGAATTCCCATCGAAATTCCTCCATCAATTTAAAATTATCTAAAAAGTTGACTATACAATTCAGGAACTCTTTTCTCAGGATGTTTTTTATAAAACTCCTGGATACCACTATTTCTAAGAAGGCAAGCGGGACACTTCTGACAGCCAAGAAAAGGCTCCCCTTCATAACAGGTAACGGTATGCTGCAACAGCATCTCTAAAATACCAAGAGAGTCTGCACACTCCATAGTTTAGGCTTTTGTCATACTCACAAGCGGCGTTTGAATAGAAAAATCGGCATTTTGAATATCTGAGCAGATAACCTTCTGCACACTGTCAATATACTCTCGGGAACAATCCGGGTATCCGGAATTTTCTCCTTCTAATTCCATAACTCCAATGTAAATGCGCTTTGCCGAAACCGCCTTTGTCAAGGGTGCTGCCATCATCAAAAAAAGACCATTTCGCCCCACAACAAAACTGTTGGGAATCTTCCCATCTTCTTGAACAATTGGCAGATTAGCATTTACCAGACTTGACACCTCCCAGCCTGGAATGGCGGGAATATCCACGATATGACGCTGTACTGAAAACTCCTTCGCAATTGTTTCAGCGGCTTGAAGTTCAATAGAATGTCTCTGATTATAACGAAAGCCAACACTTAAAACGTTCTTCTCGCCATATTTTTCAGCGGCCAAAGCGAGGCACAAAGAAGAATCCATTCCCCCAGAATGAAGGACAATCGCATCAAAACCCATCTGTTATCCAGTTGCCGAGACAACTCCCATATTTCGAAATTTTGCGTACCGCTGTTCTAAAAGCATATCCTTCGGAATGTGTAATAAAGATCGCGCTTTACTCACAATAAACTCTTTGGTACGCGCATAAATGACCTCTGGATCATTGTGAGCACCACCCAACGGCTCCTTTATAATCTCATCAATAATGTTAAATTCAATCAAATCCTCAGCATTGAGCTTTAGGATATTTGCCACTTCACTTTTCTTGGCGGCATCTTTAAATAAGATTGAAGCGCATCCCTCGGGGCTAATAACCGAATAATAAGAATGTTCAAGCATCCCTATAACATCGCCAACTCCCATTCCTAGAGCTCCTCCAGAACACCCTTCTCCGATAACAAGCACAATAATTGGAGTCGCTATCGAAAACATCTTCTGCAGATTTTCAGCAATCACCCAGCCTTGCCCGCGCTGCTCAGCCTCAAGGCCAGGATATGCACCTGGTGTGTCGAGTAAGCTAACGACAGGAAGATTCATCCTCTCTGCCAGCTCCATCAATCGCATCACCTTGCGAAAACCCTCAGGAGAGACCATACCAAAGTTACGTTCTACCCTTTCGTCCGTATTAGCACCTTTTTCCTGCCCGACGACCATCACTGGAAGATCGTCAATTTGAGCCAGTCCGCCTATGATGGCGCGGTCATCACCAAATGTTCTGTCCCCATGAAGCTCAAAAAAATCGGTAGTAAGGGCCTGGATATAATCTTTGGTATGAGGCCGCTTAGGATGGCGACTGATAAGCACTCTATCCCACGGAGTAAGATCTTTATAGACCTTCTTCTTGAGAGCTTCGAGCTTTTTTTCTAAGCGACCCACCTCAGTCTTAAACAAGGGGTTGCCATCTACCTGTTTTTTCAGGTGCTCGATAGTCTTGCTATACTCTTGAATCTGTTTCTCGTGAGGGAGATCAAACTTCTGTTCTTCAGACACCGTGTATCTCGCAAATAAAATCGTTTAAAATGTAAAGAATTTATATTATAACAAACAGTATTATATTTCTCCACGCAATAATCTTGACTGTTGAAATGAGGGAACAATTTCAACGTATGTTTTTCTCGTAGATATAACTGAAAACAGCTCCTTCATCTCTTTCCCGCTTAACCGTATGCAACCATCACTATGGTATCCACCGAGGGTGTTTATCTGTTCTTCTATATCACCTCTGGAATTTCGAACCATGGGAGTTCCATGAATTCCATAGCCTTTAGCAGGAACCGAACAACCAGCTATCTCCTTTTCAAAGGGAATCCAGTGGGAACCAAAAATCTGCATCAACTCAACTCTTTTTCCCTTGTGAGATCCCATCATGTGAGGCTTAAAAACAGCAACCCGCGGCCCCAGCTGAAAAAGTCCAAGGGGAGTCAGCGTACCAGAAGCTGCCTGCTCACTCTTTCTTCCAACACATATCGGATAGCTCTTTAAAAAAACCACCTTCTTCTCTTTAAGCAAAACGTAATACATACGCATCCTGCAAGAAGAGAGCGACGCAACGAGATGAAAACGAAAGTCGACGTTATCCCGGTATACGTTAAACTGGACACCGTCGGCCACAGAAGAAGGAATTTTATCTTCTCCGTCATACATACTGCGGTAAAGAAACTCCAGAGGAGTTTTGTGATGGTACGCATAGTCTATAAGCCATGCAGGACGATGGGGTTTCCAAGGGACATGACTCTTGTAGCGAACGGTTTCAACGATGGGACAGGAAGACCCTCTTAAAAATAAAGCTTTTAAGGCTTCCGGCTCTTCATCATGCTCAATAACCACCGGCTGCTCCTCAGGCGCCATTTCAACTGCAGGAAGGGGTAGCTCAGTAGCCTTTTTGGACGGAACCAAAAGGGTTGGACTTAATTCTTTTGGCCTTGAAAGCAGGGACGGATCAACATGTTGCTCAGAAGAATTATCCACAACAACCTGTGAAGGCATACTCAGGGTCTGTTGTTTCTGTTTTACCAAAGCAACTGTGCCAATTCCAGCAAATAACAAGAAAGATACTGTCAAAAACAGCTTCGGAACATTCATATAAACTCCTGAAAATTACAACAATGATGTCTTACGAATCGGAAGAAAAACCGCTCTCTACCGCTTCTTTCATTCGTTTTCCAGGAGTAAACTTCACAGCATTATGCTCTGGAATAATAACGGGAACCTGTGCATTTTTTGGATTTCGGCCTATCTTCTTCTTTCGTCTTACAACCTCGAAAATACCAAAATCTCTGAACTCAATGCGCTCACCTTTTTCCAGGCAACCTACAAGAGTATCTAGAAAAGATTGAACTATAGAGCGAACTTCGTTGGGATGCAGACCCTTTTCCCGCGCAAGAGCTGTTATAACCTGCTTTTTCGTAACAGTATGTTTCTTATCTCCATCCATAGCTTTGTTTATAGATCTCCTTATAGCCGCATTACAAAAACAGATAGCCGCACGCCACAAAAAAGGGCATACGAACGATTTCCGAACTCGCCCATTCTCAACTCTTTACCTTTTTCATTCAACCTTTGATTATGACGTCAAGATGAACAGCTTCCATGGCGACTATTTCAAGCCGTTTAGACCCAAAAAGAGCACGCAGTAACTTGGATGGATAACGACCATTGCAGAGCAAAAAAAGCTCTCTCTCATCATTACATTTGCTCGAAGAGCGGGCTTCAGCCTTCAAAGCAAATATCGTCCGAGAGCAAATGAGGTCCCTCAGAATTTCCAACACCGGATACTCAGAAAGTGGCGTGTGGCTATGACAGCCGAAAATCTCAGTTATGTACTGAGCAGAAGAATCAGACGCCCCCAAACCCTTGAAGGAGACCAATTCAAGAACGTGTCCTCTCTCGTCGGAAGTAGAGGAAAGAACTGAACAACGATAGTCATCCTTCATCCCATTGGGACCACTCAAAAAACATCCTGTCACGATTTTCTTCTTAAACACAAGGGGTCCATACCCATTGAAAGGAGCGAAAATACCCTTTTTCTAGTTTTTTAGAAACAAGGTACGATCGAATTCTATCGATGGCTGCTTTACATTGCATAGCAAGAAAATTTCTCGCTCTGTGTTAAACAACCTAGGTGGTAGGTGCTTCGTGCAAGCAGCAACGAGACTCAGTACCTCATTTAGCCTTTTCACCCGATCAGCAGAACCCTCTAAAACACGAATTTCAGATTACCCTATAATTTGATGCGCTAACATCGCCTTCCCAAAAGATTCGACTACATGGTCTCTCAAACCCTTTTCATTTTTTGCCTTAGAAGTTTCAAAAACTCTCTGACGTCTCCCGTTTGAAATCTCATCAAATCTCACCTGACAACAGAGCAGATCTTTCCAAATATCTTCTATGGAATATTCAGACGGAGGTACGTACCTATGGGCAGTAAATACCTTCCCATATACGCTATATCTTTCTCGCGATTACCAAAGCCATTGCCTATACCGCGCGCGACAGCCCTCTCCTTAACCTGATCACTCCTGCTCGGAACACAAAATCGCTCGCAGCATCTGTCATATCGTGATAACCGCCTAAATCGGACCCAACAGTTCTTGAAAACACCATAATTTGCCCCCTTAGCACTATCTTCAAAACTTTCGAGATCTTTTTTTAACCTCCCCTGTCTTCAGGCTGGGGAGGTTAAATTTCAAATTTTGCACTACCCCGAGTTCTAAAACAAACACAACCCAAACAACCAGGAATATTATTGCGTTTAAAAACAGATCTCATCAACAATGCCCTCTTTTATTAAAAAAAATGGAGTTTAAAGATGGCTCATATTTCAGTTGAAATAATATCACCCCCCCTAGCCTTTACCGGAAACGACGTGCAAGATATCATCACGTTTATTCAGGAGAAGAATCTTGTCATTCTTCACACTACATCAGCCTTTAGAGTCTTCCACACCATTAGCTTTTATGAAACAGATGGTCAAGAATCCCTCGCCAGGGTTCGAGCTGTATACATTGATTGTAGTTATAATCCTGGCCTTCTCAATGAAGGCGAATGGGACCTTCTCATCAGAAATGCTATCACAAACGTCACTGAGCTTGGCTCCGAAAGTCTGCTGAGAGCAAGACTTATCGATCGTATTGCAGTCCCAAACATAGAAGAGTTCACGATTTGAGTCCCCATTGCCTTCGGAAATAAGAACCCTTTGCGCCTTATGAAACGTGGCCCCTTTACTAAGGCATTACTAGTCAAGGCGCAAAAGGATATCTGGACTCGACAAAGGAGCCTTTAGCTTGCAAAGAGCAACACCTTGTAAGCGATATAACATTCAAACTGACTCTCTAACTTTGCACATCATCCACTCAAGGGGGAAAGGCCATCAAATGGTCTTTCCCTTTATGTTAGCCAATCTCTGCTAGAGCTTCAGGATACAAAATATCTTGTAACCTGGTCGATGACTGCTTTGCATTGCAGAGCAGCAGCACTGTGCGAGCTATATTAAACACCTTTTCTCCTCCGTTCAGTTCGCGAAATTGGTACAACACATAGAGGAGGTCATTTAGAATTTCCGATACTGGGTAATCAAGCGGCGGGATATATCCGCACTCTGCAAATATGCCCTCTATCTGAGAATCAAGATCTCCTCTTTTCAACCCTGTGGTCTCGAAGAAATGATCCACAATTGGCAACTTTTCGCTCTCAGCAATTGAAAATACAATTTTATGAAGAGTCTCTCTTGTAGAACAAGGGCTGCTCACAACACCTCCAACCGACATCATATTTCCCTTTTTACTGTATTGCTAAATACGTTTATTGGATCGGGAACGAGCAGATTCAGCAGCGGTGTCTCGGGCTGTTTTTCATAACAGAGTAATAATGCTATACGGGCTATATCCTTCACATTACCACCCTCCTCTGCGCCATCCTGTATCATCACATAGATGGCATCCCCCGAAATTTCCGGTGGTATAGTTACTCGGCGGTACATATTTATGGGGTGTAAATAGAAGCTCGATCTCTTTATCAAGAATTTTTCTTTCTATCTTATGAATCTTACAACATCGTTCCACGGCTAACAACTCACTGAGCGGAAATATACACCTTTCAGTAAGCATCTTCATTGATCAATACTCATCTTATTTGCTCTTTATCTACGTCATTCATATCCCTATTCACTTGCCTTCTCAGCGTATTTCTAGAATAGCACGATTCTTCTTCCCCAATGAAAAGACGATGTACTTTTCCCCAACAAGGTCTGAGGCACCTATAACTTCTAATTCATCTTCAACCTTGCGAGCGTTAACAGAGAGCCCCCTGTTTTTAATCAGACGTCGTACATCTGCTCGGCTCTTTACAAAATTACAGGTCGCAATAACATCACAAATGCGCTTTTCCATCACCTCTTCTTTAGGGAGTGAATGACAAGGGACATGGCCTATCATATGCTCAATGGACTCAACGCTAAACTCAGCCTCTCCCTGTCCAGGACGAGCTTTCTGCGTGATCTTATGGGCTATTGTGAGCCCCTCTTCACCATGAACAATGCGGGTGACCTCCTCTGCCAACACCTTTTGAGCAGTATTAGGAACATATGAAGGAGTCTTCATTCTCTCTTCTAAGACAGCTATCTCATCTAATTCAATGAAAGTGAGTGCCTTCAGTAAACGAATCACATCTTGATCGCTCACACGATAGAGGTACTGGTAGAAATCGTAGACAGAAAGCTTTGAGTCAGAAAGCCAGACCGCTCCTTTCTCAGATTTTCCAAATTTTTTGCCATCGCTTCTTACCAAAAGGGGAAAAGTCAACCCCCACACCTCTTTACCAGTTTTTTTTCTAACAAACTCTATGCCAGCTGTAATATTTCCCCACTGATCACTCCCACCGAGCTGACAACAAACATTATGCTCTTTAAAAAGGTGGTAGAAATCATATGACTGCAGTAACTGGTAGGAAAACTCTGTGTAGCTAATTCCTTCTTCAGACTCTAGACGTGTTCTAACGCTCTCCCGACTAATCATCGTACCGACACGAAAATGTTTGCCGATATCCCGCAGAAAATCAAGAAACCCCATGGATTGAAACCAGTCCCGATTGTTAAGCATCACGACATCTTGTGATCCACCCGTTCTTCCCAAAATGGTATCAATAGTCCCGTAGATAGCACGAGCATTGCGATCAGTATCTTCTTGAGAAAGAAGAACCCTCTCCTGACTCTTACCTGAAGGATCCCCAATCGAACCAGTGGCCCCCCCGACAATAACAACCGGAGTGTGGCCGAATCGACGAAACCAGGCAAGCCCCATGATGGCAACATAGTTACCTAAATGAAGACTTTCAGCAGTCGGATCAAAACCGCAATAGACACTGATTGGTTTTTCAACGACTTTTTCGATATCAGTGCTCGTCTCAGCCTCAATTAAGCCACGCGCTCTCAATGTTTCGATTAATCCAGACATCTTTTCCTTCCTTACCTTAAATGGGGGATGATTGTAGCAAAAGGGAGGGCTATCGAGCCACAAAAAGGAAAACCATGGGCTCTTTACCAAGAGGATCTTGTCGGCAGCGCTTCCACTCCCCTATGGATTTAACCTCAACACGTTCATCAGAAAATGTCAGGTTTTTAGCCACAGCAAGTTCTGTTGAATCGTCTAAAATCGCAAGGCAGTCAGTAAACAGCGCCTTATTTCTATACGGTGCCTCAATGCAAATTTGCGTCATCTTCTGCTGTCGCGACTCCTTTTCAAGCTGTCGCAACATCTTCTGCCGAGATCTCAGCTCCCGAGGAAGATAGCCATGAAAGGAAAAGCGCTGCCCACCAAGACCTGACAAAACAAGAGCTAACAATATTGACGAAGGTCCAGGAATAGCATGGATATCACGCACGCCCTTTTGTCTTAGAGCGGAAACAACCTCAGCCCCAGGATCAGCAACACCGGGCATACCAGCATCAGAAACAAGACCTATCATCTTACCTTGAGATATAAGGGAAATCGCTTCTGAAGCATCTTTATTGTGCTCATTAAGTAAAAAAATGGGTATTTCTCTCGCACGAGGGTCTTTCTCTGTTATTTTCAGCAGATAACGCCTTCCCGATCTTTCGCTTTCAGCAATAAGTCCATCGAGGTTGATAACAATATCTTTCAACCCCGAAGGAAGAAGAAGTGCAGGTGACTGATTATCGTCAAAGACATTGGGTAATAAATATAATGGCATAACGGTCAGCACCAAGAGAGAAATAGATGTAAAGGAGCTGTTTGGTCTGTCCCCGAACGAAGAGCAAGATCTTCCATTTCAAGCTGATTTATCCAGGAGATAATCTGTTTGACACCGTGCTGGCGCACCTGAGAGCGTCGCTTTTCCTGAGTCTTCGATGGCATGGCTTGAGTTCCATATGTTGCGATCACCAGACGTTGCAACTGATTTTTCATAAATCGGATAATGGCAATATCTTGCATATCACCCAAATTCTCTATAGCAGTAACAACCCCCTTTCGATCCTTTTGCAATAAACTATCAAGCAGATGCCAGACTGTAGACTGAATATCGATAGTGGCAATTGCCTCGACATCCTGCAAAGAGATCTCCTCTTTTTCCAAGCAATATAGAGATATCTTTTCAATCTCCTGTACAAGTTGCTGCCTACTCTGAGAAAGTGAAAGAGCGAGAAGCTGCGCTGCATCTTTTGCAATCTTCTTCCCCTGCTTTTTGTAATATGCTTGTATCCAAGAAAGAATAAGGGGCGGCCGCTCCCAGGGCTTTATAGCAGCGAGCACAATAGAAGAAGAGGCTGCTGTCAATATCGCTTTTGGAATAGTGTCTGGATCGACAAAGAAGAAATAATCCTCTGAATCCCCTATGCCCGCAGCAAGCTCTGCCGGCTTCTTTCCCCGTAAAGTACTCCCCTTTTCAATCACCCATAGCTTTTTCGTATCAAAAAGTGAACGCTCAGAAAGAAGCTGCTTGTAGCTTGCAAAAAGATCCTCTGCAGAGATATCAACAATAGCATCTTTTGAAAAATGATTCCGACAGACCGCCATATACTTTTCAAAAAGGTCTTCTCTAAAAAATTCGTCCTTAACCTGTAGGCAAAAAAAGGAATGCGGCTCTTGCAGCCTCGAAAGAGATATGTATGCAGAAGGTATATCTTTAATCATACTCAATAGCCAGCTGTACGAGATGTTTTGACAAGGGGACCCATTTTCCCAAATCCTTTTTTTTCTCTTTTGGATCAAACCAAAAAAGCTCTTCATATTCTTTTGTCGGCACAAGATCTACTCGATCACAAACAATATCCATGTGAACATCCCATGCACCATCATCAAGCGACCAGTATACCGCTTTTGGGATAATCTTTCGAATCGAAGAACCTTTCGTCTCTTCAGAAAGCTCTGCACGTATCGCCTTTTCGGGCGTGCCTGCTTCTGGAGCCACACTTCCCGAAGGACAACACTCCAAGCAACCCTTAAAAGAACTAACATGTTGCGAACGCCTGCCTATGAGGATTTTTCCATCGCAAATCACTCTTCCTGAAACCGAAAGGGGGTGAATATCCAGCGCTCTCTGAAGAGAGGGCTCGCGCACACAGGCATACCAAGCTCTATAATCAACAACATCTACAACCAAAAGACTAGGGGAGTAGCTCCTCAATGAAAGGATTTGCCCGTTAAAATGGTGGGGCTCTCTCTTTTCCCAAATCTCGTCCACCTGTAAACGGTATGCCTCTGGGATTGCTCTTTGAGACAGCACTTTCATCCCATATTGGGGCAAAAGAGAAAAACCGACGACACGATTCAATCTACATCCTCCAGAGTAACTCCCTCTCCGGCTGTAATCGATCGACATGCCCGCTTTCCTGAAATACAAGGAAGCTCACTTGGATGGGCCCCCTTCTTATTGTTTCCAGGGCGAAGAAGGGCAATATTTTTTCCCTCAACGAGCTCCTCACCCTCTTTTATCTCACAGATGGCCTGTACCGCTCTTTTTGCAAAATTAAAGAGCTCTTTCTCTTGCTCCAAAACATGTTTTTTCCCCGATCCAACCATCTTTTCAGCAAGACGAATCTTCTTGACAAACTCAACTAACTCATCAGGTTCTATGGCAAAGGCATTATCAGGCCCAGGAAGATCACGACTGAACGTGATATGCTTTTCGATTACACTTGCTCCGGCCCCAACAGCAAGTATTGGAGCAGTCACGCAATCCAAACTATGATCAGAAAGCCCCACAGGTAGTCCGAACATTTGATGAAGCGTTTGCAAAGCGGATACATTCACCATTGAAGGATCGGCAGGATAAGCAGCTGTACACTGCAACAGTGTCAGATCCGTACACCCATAACTTTTAAGCTTTTCAATCGACCAGGCAATCTCATCGATGTTAGAAGCTCCTGTCGAAAGAAAAACAGGCTTTTTAGATTGTGCAGCTCTTTCTAAAAGGGGGGTACAGGCAACCTCATATGATGCGATCTTATGATATGAAACATATGGATCTACAGCCTCAAAGTCACGAACCGAAAATGGTGTCGACATAAACTCCAAGCCGAACTTCTTGGCTGTTTCAGAAAGAAAAGGAATCTCTTCGTCAGGCATCTCAAGACCTCGCAACAGCTCATGAATATCCTTGTCTATACCGGCAGCTGCAAGATAATCGCTTTTTCCAGAGGCAGGAGCATACAAATCCTTTGCCCTATACGTCTGGAACTTCACAGCATCGCAACCTGCTTTGGCAGCAATACCGATGAGCCTTTCTGCCATCTCACGATTTTCTTCTGACGATCCCACAAACCAATTAGAGCCTATCTCTGCTATGACAAACACTCGCGAGCGAGGAAATGAATGTACAGAAAAAAGATATGTGGCAAGCCGTCCACGTACTGGCCCTCCCATCTCATCAATGCAGTGCTCTTTCTCACATATTTTCTTATATCCAGCTTTTTCAAAAAGAGCTACAGAAGCCGTATTTTCAGGTCTGATATTTGCAACGATCGTGTACACATTTTGCTCCTGAGCGACTCTGTGGGCAGCTTGCACAGCTTGAAAGCCATACCCTTTTCCCCTGAAATCCGGATTAACCGTGATGGAAATCTCCACTGAACGCAAAAAAGAAGAGTTACTCTCAGAGGGCCTAAAATCAACGACTGCCACACGCTCATTATCATTTCGAAGAAAGAAGGGGGCAAGGCCAGGACAAGAACAATAACGCGCACGAAAAAGCCTTTTAAACGCATCCCAAGAAGGAACCTCTTGACGCAAAGAACCTTTCAATGTTCCCGGATCCAGACGCCAATCATATATAACTCTGGCCGTCTCTTCTGAAAGAACTGCTTTCTCTATCCACATATCACGTTTCCTTTTGCTTCACGAATTCATTGATTTTTTTCCACTCGGGATGAAGCCTTAAAAGCTCTTTGATTTGGCGGTACGATCCACATCGGTCCTCTGCAACAATTCGGCGAAGAAGGGCAAGATCCTCTTTCGTATCGACCGTCAAGCGCCAATCGTGCATATCTTCGTTATCAACAAAGTTTGCTAGAGAAAAAAGATCGGAATTCGAGGTAATAAAACCTGTCACATGCTCTCGATCAGAAAGAGAAGAGGCCTTTTGGAAGGCCTCTTCAAGAGCCTTGCGAGAGAAAATTTCAACATCAAATCCTCGAGGATATGTCCTATTGAGAGTATTTGAAAGGTAGTCAACACCGATATGATAAAAAAGATCTAGTGCCTTTGATATGAGAACCGGATCAGAAAGAGGACAATCGGCAGTGATTCGAATAACGGTGTCTGCCCCGAAGGAAGATCGATAAAAGCGATCGAGCACATCCTCTTCACTACCGCAAAAGTGTGCCACACCGCATTCATCGGTACATCGAACAGTCTCCTCATCTCTTGGATCTGATGTCGTGGCAACAATGACAGGAACAAAAGGAGTAATCTGAGAGAGGCGATCCAAAAGAAAGGCTAACATCGACCTTTCTCCCAGGGACTTGAGAACCTTTCCTGGTAAACGCGTCGAGCCCATACGGGCCTGAACGACGATAAGAGGAGATAATCCCTCGGGCCGCTTTGGTACTGTATCATCGAGCAAAAAATTTCTCATGCCCCTTACAATACCAAACGGGGCGAAAATGTCGCTCGTACTTTCTTACGCCTTTCTTCTTCCCTTGTACACGCAGCGAGATCGAGGAGCATCGCACGTCTCGAGACGACGGTTTCTTCCAGCCGCGGTCAATCTTCGCCTCGTTGGGCAAATAAGAACAGTTTGAGCTTCTTCCTTTTCGCTAACGGGTTTTTTATCTGATTTTCTTTTTTTCATATTATTTTTATATGAACACCCGTAATCAGGGCGTTCCTCCCCTATTTATTAAAACACTCCTTGCTCAACAAATCAAAAGAGCAACTAATTACAGTAATTTTATAACTACACGAAAGCATTTTACACATTTCTATATTTTTAGTAAATTCAAATATTTAAAAGTTACTTTTTTCCCTTCATTATAAAGGGGGCCGTTCACAAGTTGTGAACGGCCCCCCATGACGTAAAATGCTATTGCCCGTGTATTCTAAGGAAGATCAGCAATCTTCACAAACGAGATACTTGCCGGAGCCGCATTGCGTTCATTAAAAGCACTCAACCTATCTATATAGGCAACTCCTGCCGGAGAAATTTCACTATCATAGCCTAGGTCAACATTGACAGAATGAGTCGTCCCCGCCACCGTACCTATCTGAACTATCCTTTGGGCAAAGTAGGTACGATACGATTTGAGGCCAACAGTCTCATCAGCAATTGTATTGTCAGCATTGACAAAGTAGAGAGGAACTAACTCTGTCACGCCACCAACAGGCGCTACAGCGAGACTTATTCTAGAAACCGCATACGTTGAAGGTCTCCTTGCTGAAATAGTTTGATCATGGGAAAACATCAAGCTCACACTATACAGACCAGCGGGAAGAATAAATTCTCCGCTAGAGCTATCAAACGAAGCGTCAGCAGACATATGCTCTACCCTATCGAACGGAACTGCCGAAGCAGATACCGCAGGTATTCCACCATGTGAAGGAGATATCGAAGCGGAGGCAAACACTGGGACAAAGCTAGCGGGTCCCGTTGCTCCATCAGAACCTGGATCTCCCTTTGGACCGGCAGGCCCTTCCGGACCAGTGGTTCCCGTTGGTCCGGCTGAACCTTCTGGACCAGTCTCTCCCGCTGGACCGATTGCACCCACCGGACCAGTGGTTCCCGTTGGCCCCATCGGACCTGTCTCACCACAGCCACGTTCTCCCTGTGGGCCTGTACCGCCAGTTGCTCCTGTTGCTCCTGTTGAGCCTGTTGGACCAGTCTCACCACAGCCACGTTCTCCCTGTGGGCCTGTACCGCCAGTTGCTCCTGTTGCTCCTGTTGCTCCTGTTGAGCCTGTTGGACCGGTCTCACCACAACCGCGTTCTCCCTGTGGGCCTGTACCGCCAGTTGCACCGGTGACACCCCTTGGGCCCATCGGCCCGGTTTCACCACAACCGCGCTCTCCCTGTGCACCAGTAGCTCCTGTCGCGCCAGTTGCACCAGCAACACCAGGTTCCCCCTGAAGACCTGCAATACCCTGCAGGCCAGTCGCACCAACAGCGCCCTGTTCGCCCTGTAACCCTCTTTCTCCTTGAGAGCCCACCGGACCGGTAACACCTCGGGGACCAACGGCTCCAGTGGTTCCAGTTGCTCCAACAGCTCCAACCGAACCCTGTTCTCCCTGCGAACCAGTTGCTCCTGTTGGGCCAGTCACTCCGGTACCACCTCGCTCACCCTGTTGTCCTACTGCGCCAATAGCACCGGTAGCGCCAGCAGCACCACGCTCGCCTTGAGGTCCAACTTTTCCTTCTAAGCCTTGTATTCCTTGTGGACCCGGTTGACCTGTCTCTCCACGCTCACCTTTATCGCCCTTTATACCTGGAGTACCTCTATCTCCCCTTATGCCTTGTGCACCTGGGATTCCTTGCTCTCCCTGTGGGCCCTGAGGACCCACTTCACCTTGCTCACCTTGAGGACCCGTTGCTCCATTTTCACCTGGGATTCCTTGCTCACCTTGAGGACCTTGAGGACCTACCTCACCTCGAACCCCCTGCGGACCCTGAGGACCAATGTTACCTCTGTCCCCTTTTACGCCTTTTATACCAGGAATTCCCTGATCACCCTTTAGACCTTGCATGCCAGGAATGCCTTGTTCACCTTGAATGCCCTGGGGACCACGAATTCCAGGTTCACCCTGGAGACCAACCTCTCCCTGCAACCCCTGTTCGCCCTGCAAACCGGTTGCACCTTGATCTCCCTTGGGACCTTGAATACCTTGCTCGCCCTGAGGACCAATTTCGCCCTGCAATCCCCGTTCGCCCTGCGAACCGGTTGCACCCCGATCTCCCTTGGGACCTTGAATACCTTGCTCGCCCTGAGGACCAATTTCGCCCTGCAATCCCCGTTCGCCCTGCAATCCCCGTTCGCCCTGCGAACCGGTTGCACCCCGATCTCCCTTGGGACCTTGAATACCTTGCTCGCCCTGGGGACCAATTTCCCCTTGCAGCCCACGTTCGCCCTGCGAACCGGTTGCTCCACGATCACCCTTGGGACCTTGAATACCTTGCTCGCCCTGGGGACCAATTTCCCCTTGCAGCCCATGTTCGCCCTGTGAACCAGTTGCTCCACGATCACCCTTGGGACCTACAGGTCCTTGCTCTCCCTGCGGACCCATTTGTCCCCTCTCTCCCTGTAATCCTTGGAGGCCAATTTCACCCTGCGGTCCTTGAGGACCCATCGAACCTACATCTCCTCGATCACCTTTAGAACCCGTGGCACCCCGTTCACCTTGTGAACCTGTTTGTCCTCTCTCTCCCTGAAGACCTTGAGGACCCATCGGGCCTGTTTCGCCTCG
>Ga0180437_10002178_pt1 | contig 31887 bp, 22 predicted proteins | sample SS_ome_4_FD_132410 | JGI IMG/M metagenome (GOLD analysis project Ga0180437, IMG submission 132410) | Hypersaline lake sediment archaeal communities from the Salton Sea, California, USA - SS_3_D_1 metaG | ecosystem: Environmental > Aquatic > Non-marine Saline and Alkaline > Hypersaline >... | reverse complement strand
TAAGCAGATCGGGCCGCTCGAATTCCACACGCTGAAGGACGAAGTGTTCAAGTTCGAGCTGGACAGTTTTCCGGAATACGACCATGCGCACATGACACACCTGTGGCAGGATGCGGAGCTTCCGGCGAGTTCGGAGATACTGAACGGAAGCTTCGAAGAGCCACTGACGGCGGGGTGGTTTGTGAAAGACATACTGGAGAGCAAGAGGCCGCCTGAGGCGGAGATGGCGTTAACGAAAGAGCAGGCGAGTGAGGGGAAGCGGTCGCTGTGGATGTTCTGCGGGGGCACGGGAGTCAGCGGCAGGTGGCCGACCGTGTCGCACTATGTCGAGGTGAAGCAGGCAGTATCCGCGCCTGCGAAAGATGACCGTCCCGTATTGAGCGTTGATTGCTGCATTCCGCGGGAGAGCTTTTCAGAACATGGGGCACGCGGGGCGTTCGTGCTGGTGACTGGGCACCGAAAGGATGAATGGAGCACGCATCGGGAGGCCGCCTACCAGTTCCGGCTGCAGTACGGTTTTGGGTATCCCGACCCGATGCCGGTCACGTCCCCGTACGTCAAGTCGGATGCGGGGATATTGCGGGCGGAACCAGTGTTCGACGAATGGCAGCGGTGTCGATTCAACGTGCGGCAGGATTTTGAGCGGGCGTATCCCGGGAGGATGTGGTCGGGGCTGAAGCTGGACAGCGTGGTGATAACGCTGGGGGTGTGGAACGCGAGAAAGGAGAGCCCGGAGCGCCGGGAACGGGCGGGAGTGTTCTTTGACAACGTACAGTGGAATACGAACGTTGAAGACACGGGAGAGACAACTCCGTCGTTTGAACTGCTGAGCCATGAGCAGGTTGAAGCTATGGTCCGTGCCGACGACCGCCCGGCGGCGAAAGGAAGGGCACGCGGTGGTTGATTGACAGGGGTGAGGATGGGCGTAAGATATTGGTCTCCCCTGTCGCGGCGGGTGAATGATTGCTGAGATTGTGCGGGGCTCCCGCACTTGATTTGGGCGAAAGGGGGAGCAAGTGAGGCAAACCAGTAAGGTTGCACCGGGGTGGTGGGACTACACCACGCTTGATGAAGAGATTCTGCGGGATGCGGCGGGGCTGGAGGCCGACGATCTTCTCGGCTTGGCGAGGGACGGATTCTCGGTCAAATTCTACGACACGGTGGAGGAATTCTACGTCGCAGAGGCGATGGAGTACGTGACGGCGTGGGGGGAGGCAACGGATGACGAGCCTGCGGGAATCTGCGGGCCGATCGGGCCGACGGAGCAGTTGCCGCTGGTGGCAAGAATCGTGAACGAGTTGGGGATGAACCTCGCTAATTGCCATTTTTGGGGGATGGACGAGTGGGCGGTTGACGGGAAGGAAGTGCCGGAGGATTTTCCGCTGAGCTTCGCGAAGGCGGACATGGATTTGTGCTTCAGCCGAATTCGGAAAGAGCTGGTGATGCCGCGGGCGAACATCCATTTTCCTAAGGCGGATGCCACGGACTACATGAAGAGCTGGGACGGGGTGAGGTGCGTAGTCATGCAGGGAGGACAGGGGGAGGTCAAGCACTGGGCGTTCAACGATCCGGTGAAGAGGGAGGGGAAATACAGGGACAATCCTCCGACGCCGGAGGAATACCGGAGACTGACGACGAGAGTTGTGGACCTGCACCCGATGACGATTATCCAGAATGCGCGGACATCCGGCGGGGGCGTGGTGACGAACGTGCCCACGCAGGCCGTGACGGTTGGGCCGGTTGAGACGTGGAAGGCGGAGAAGGTTTCTATCTGGCATGCAGGGACTCACGACAACCCGTTCGGAATGCGGCTAACGACGCTGATGATCTCGAAGAAGATTGCGGACTCGTCGGTGCCGATGTCGCTGCTGGCGGATCATCCGAACGTACAGTTCAATTTTCTTCGCAGCGCGATTGGCGAATGTGAAGCGGAAATGCACTAAGCGGGAGAGAAGATGAGCGGGACGGCGTTTGCGATTGGCGCGCATCCTGATGACATAGAGTTCCTGATGGCGGGGACGCTGATGCTTCTGAAGGAGGCGGGGTACGATATTCACTATATGAACGTGGCGAACGGGTCGTGCGGAAGCGTGAGGGACGATGCGGAGACGATCGTGAGAATCAGGAGGGAGGAGGCACAGAGAGCGGCTGCTGCGATAGGGGCAACGTATCACGAGAGCCTGGTCAACGACATGGAGGTGCTTTACGAGAAGGAGACGCTGGCGAAGCTGGGGTCGATCGTGAGGGAGGTAGCGCCGGAGATTCTGCTGCTGCATTCGCCGTCTGACTACATGGAGGATCACCAGAACGCATGCCGACTGGCGGTCACGGCGGCTTTCTGCCGCGGGGCGCCGAATTTCCCGGTAAACCCGCCGATGGCGGCGATCGAGGGGGAAGTGACATTGTATCACGCGCAGCCACATGGGAACCGGGACGGGATGCGGCAGCCGGTGATGCCGGAGATCTTTGTGGACGTCGTCACAGTTATGGACCGGAAGACGGCAATGCTCGCTGAACACAAGAGCCAGAAGGAATGGCTGGATAAGAGCCAAGGGATGGATTCGTACCTTGCAGCTATGGAGGACATGACAAGAGCAGTGGGGAAGCTTTCGGGGCGGTATGAGTTTGCGGAAGGGTGGAGGCGGCGAAGCCACCTGGGCTTCTGCAGTGAAGATGCCAACCCTTTGGTTGATGTTTTGAGTGAATTCTGTCTGGTGCGCGGAGACAATTGACGGCCGTTGCGATCGCTGGAAGTGGAGGTAGGAGCAATGGCGGCTAAGGAGATTAAGGTAGCAGTAGTGACGGGGAATCATCCCTACGACGTGCAGGGCTTTCACCAGTTGTTCAGGAGTCTCTCCGGGATCGACGCGTACATCCAGCACATGGACAACTACGCTGCGACGCCGGACTCGATCGGTCTGGCGGTGGACAATGACTTTGAGCCCGGGAAGGCAAGGGAGAGTTACGACGTGCTGTTGTTCTTCAGCATGATCTCCGGGGAGCCGACGGACGAGGGGCTTCGGTGGTTTCAGGGGAAGCCGAAGTCTGCTCTCGCCAATGTCGGGGAGACAGGGCAGGGGATCTTCCTGATGCACCACGCCGTGCTGCAATACTCGAAGTGGCCGGTGTGGGACGAGATCGTGGGAATACCGAAGGGACGGACCGAAGGGTTCAAGTACACCATGGATGAGAAGATCGGGGTTGAGGTCGCGAATGCGAACCATCCCATCACGAAGGGCATGAAGGCATTCGAGGTCATAGACGAGGCGTACATGATGCCCGATGCAGATGCGGGTCAGGGCAATGAGATCCTGCTGAGGACTGAGAATGCGAACAGCATGAAAACGCTGGCGTGGACGCGCCAATACAAGAAGTCGCGGGTGTTCTGCACGCCGCTGGGACACGACAAGCTGGTGTGGGACCATCCGAGCTTCCGGCAGTTGACGCAGCGTGCGATCGAATGGTGCGCAAACAAGATATGACCACGATGAGAGGTGAACGATGGCGAAGAAGATAAGATGGGGGATACTGGGCCCTGGTGACATAGCGCACACATTCGCGAAGGGGTTGGGCTTTGTGGCTGACGCGGAGCTTGTGGCAGTGGGCTCGCGGTCGATGGAGCGGGCGAGGAAGTTCGCGCAGGAGTTCGGGGTGCCACATGCCCACGGGAGCTACGGCGACCTAGTAGCGGATCCGGACGTGGACGTGATTTACGTATCCACACCACATCCGTTCCACAAGGAGAACGCGCTGCTGGCACTGAACGCGGGCAAGGGTGTGCTGTGCGAGAAGCCCTTCACGATCAATGCGAAGGAGGCCGAGGAAGTCGTCGGCGTGGCGCGGAAGAAGAAGCTTTTTGTGATGGAGGCGATGTGGACGCGTTTTGTGCCTGTGATGGGGAAGGTGCGGGAGTGGCTGTCGGAAGGGCGAATCGGGGAAGTGCGGATGTTTTCGGCACAGGTCGGCTTTCGTGGAGGATGGAATCCGGAGGCGCGAGACCTGAATCTCGCACTAGGCGGAGGCGCACTGCTGGACATGGGGTGCTACACTCTTTCATTTGCGTCAATGGTGATGGGCGGGCCTCCTGCGAAGATCTCGGGAATCGCGCACATCGGGAAGACAGGAGTGGACGAGCAATCGATGGCAGTCCTGGGATACGAGGGCGGCGTGATAGGGTTTGTGTGCTCGGCGATTCAGACGAGCGTTCCCGCGGATGCGTACGTCTACGGAACGGAGGGGTCGATTCACGTTCATCCGGCTTTCTGGGCGGCGAAGACCGCGACACTGAAGATAGGGCGAAAGGACGAGGAGACGGCGGACATGCCGCCTGAGGGGAACGGATACAACTACGAGGCTGCCGAGGTCGTGCGGTGCATGCAGGAGGGGAAGACAGAGAGCGAGGTCATGCCACTGGACGAGTCGGTTTCCACCATGAAGACGATGGATGAGCTTCGGGCGCAGTGGAAGCTGAAATATCCGACGGAGAAGCAGGGGCGCTCGAAGCAGCCTTGATCAGCAGCCTACGCTGTTGCGCTGGATGATGTCGTCCTGAACATGCTTGGGGAGATCCACGAAGGTGGCGCTGTAGCCAGCGACGCGGACGACGAGGTCACGGTATCTTTCGGGGTGTTCCTGGGCTTCCAGCAAAGTCTCGTTGCTGACGACGTTAAGCTGAGCGTGCAGCCCGCCCTTCGCGAAGTAGGTGGAGAGGATGTCCATCAGCACGTCGGTGCCGCCCTCGCCTGCAACCAAGGTTGGGTGGAACTTCATGTTCAGAATACCGCCGATGATAGCTTGGTGCATGTCCAGCTTCGTGACCGAGTTGATCATCGCTGAAGGTCCGTTGGTGTCTCTGCCCTGAGCGGGACCAAGGGAGTCGCCGAGAGGATCGGCTGCGTGGCGTCCGTCGGGTGTGGCACTGCCGAGCCTTTCCACGTTGGTAAGAGCGCCCATACCGACGTTGGGAGTCGCCACCCATCGCCCGCCGCGGACGGTGGGAATCCGGGCAAGCTTCTCGCTTATGTGGTTGAACACCCTTACCGCCATCTCGTCTGCGGAATCGTCGTCGTTGCCGTACTTGGGGATCCGGTTCAATAGGTAGAGGCGGAGGTCTTCGCGACCGCGGAAGTCGGTCTTGACGGCATCGACTAGGTCGGCGAGAGTCACACGCTCTTCCTCGAAGACAGCCTGCTTGACGGCAGTCAGAGAATCAGCGACCGTAGAAACGGCGTCGACGAGGACCTCGGAGTTGTTGTAGCGAGCGCCGCCTTTGGTGAAGCTGAGCCCTCGCTCGACGCAATCGTCGGTGAGGAGAGTGCGGACGGAGTAGGCGTCCTGCTCCATTTTGACGTGGTCGCACCACTGATTCTGTGTCTGCATGCGGGCGGTGAAGTAATCGAGCTGTGTGTTGTAGGCGTGCCAGACATCCTCGAAGGACTTGAGGTCCTCGGGCTTGCCGGTTCGAGGGCCGATCTGCTCGCCGGTTTTCGTGGAGACTCCGTCGTTGAGGGCAAGCATGAGGCACTCCGCAAGCATGATGCTCTGCTGCGGCATGTTGTTTGATATTCCCGGGACGAGGATGTGGTTGCAGCCTACGCCTGCGTAGTCGCGCGCGTCTTCGAGGGCGAAATTGTCACGAACAAGCGAGGGGATCACTACATCGTCGTTGTAGAGAGCGGGATTCGGCGAGCCCTGGGCGACAAGGCGGCAGACCTCGCGGAAGAACGGCTCGGGAATGCGGGAGTGATACCTGATCGTGATCTCGGGAGCAGGGAGGTCGAACTGGGCCGCAAGTCGCAGAATGATCCACGAGAGTTGGTTGGTGGCATCCTCACCGTCGGACGTAACGCCGGAGAGGTAAATGTCGGAGCCGTGGTACCTGGTACGCAGCATGAGGCATCCGATGATGTCCTCCGCCGTGCGGTCGTTTACGCGGCCAGCGTCCCGGTCGCTGCGATAGAAGGGATAGAGGTACTGGTCGAGTCGGCCGAAGCCCTCGTAGGTGTCAAGCATGTGCGCGAAGTGCATGAGCTGGGCAGCTTGCCAAAGGGTTTCGGGGGGAGATTCGGAGACGTGGGCGCAGACATTGGCGATCTGCTCAAGCTCTGTCTTCCGGTCACCATCTGAGCAGGCTTCGGCGAGATTGGCAGCTTCTTCGCCGTATCGAGCAGCGACAACGGCGAGAGAATCACACACGGCGCGCATAGCGTCGTAGAAGTCGGGGTCGCCGTTCTGATGGGCGTAGGTTTCGACGTGCTCGCGCAGACCTGGGACACCCAGGGCAAGAAGTTTGCGATAATTGATGAGGTGATGGCCACCGAACTGGCCTCCGCTGCAGACCTCTTGGTCCTTCCTGTACTCGTCCCGGTCAGGCATGAGGTCAAGGAGTTCGAAGGTGGTCTTGCCTTTCCAGAAGCCAACGGCTTCCTGGGCGTCGGCGATTTCGGCCTGGCTCCAGCCAGCGCGGTCACCGCCATATGCGTATAGCCCTTGGCCGTACCGAAAGCTGGCCACGGAAGGAACGTAGTAGCCGACGATGAGTTCGTCGTCTTCGATAAGGACCGGCATAGTGCGGCATTCTGCGAGAAGTCCCTGAGCGGCCCGGAAGAGGGGAGAGCGTCCCTCGAACCGACGGTAGGCCTGGGTGAAGGCCTGAGAATGATTGACCAGAGAATGCCGACCGTCGCGCCACTTAGGGTCGTGGGACTTCCAAGACGGTTTCTGCGCCTGCCAGCGTTCCTTCCGGTTGGCGAGAAGGCGTTGAAGGCGATCCGTCAGCGTGAGTGTGTCGAGCAGCATGTTGGCTTCCTAACTCGTATCCTGCATAGATTATCGGTCAGAAGCGCCAGAATTGTCAACCTGAGGTCCGACGCGAGAGACGAGGTCATCGAGCTGCCGGCGCTGTTCGTCGGTGTACGCGGGGGCGGAGAACTCGCAGGGGATGCCCAGGGCTTCGTATTTATGTTGAGCCATGTTGTGGGCAGGAAGGAGTTCGACGCCAACGACTCCCTGGAGCGACGATACAAGATCCACGATGCGATGTAGATTCTCCAGCTCGGCGTCGAAATCGAGCACCAAGGGGGCGCGCACAACAATGGGCACGCGGGAGCTATCGACGAGTCTGAGGTTGGAAAGAATTTCCTCGTTGCCGATGCCGGTGAGACGTTTGTGCAGTGCGGTGTCCATGACTTTAAGGTCGAAGAGAACGAGATCAGTGAAATCCAGTATCTGTTCCAGGTCGGCCCCGCGCCCTTGGCCGGAGGTGTCGAGAGCGGTGTGAAGGCCCCCCTGCTTGCAGGCCCGGAAGAAGGCAGAAGTGAACGCGGGCTGCATGAGTGGCTCTCCGCCGGAGAGGGTTACGCCGCCGCCAGATGTGCGATAGAAGGGCGAGTCCCGCATAACCTCTTCGAGAAGTTCGGACAGGGACACGTACCTTCCGGCGAGGCGACGAGCATCCGCCGGGCAAACGGGTACGCACTTCCCGCAGGCTGTGCAGAGGGTGCGGTCGAAGGTAACGGCTCCGTCGGTGAAACGCGCCGCTCCGGTTGGGCACGCACCGGCGCAAGCGCCGCAGGAGATGCACAATCGGGGGAAAAACATTAACGCGTTAGAAGCATTGAGGGTTTCGGGATTATGACACCACTTGCAGCGCATGGGACAGCCTTTCAGGAAAACAGTGGTGCGGATGCCGGGGCCATCGTGGACGGCACAGCGCTTGATGTCGGTGATGAATCCTTCGGGTTCAGACATGGTGTGCGGCCTGATTCACTTTGCCAGCTGCCTGGAAGGGCTTGGTCGACTTCTAATATAATGGGCAGTCTACGCAACGGTCAATGACTGGCTACGCGAGTGACTGCAGGAAGGAGAGCGTTACGGCAAGGGACGAAGGGAACTCTCTCAAGGGCCGATGGGGTCGAGAGAGCGGTTATCGTGACGTGCTGGCGCTGGCGATTCCACTGATCCTGAGCAGGGGAGCCATGTCGATTCAGCACTTCGTCGACAGGGTGTTCCTAACGTGGCATTCGCCCGAGGCGGTGGCGGCGGCTTTTGCCGGTGGGATGCTGAGCTTTCTCGTGCTGACCCTGTTCATCGCTACGGCGGGCTACACAAGCACGTTCGTTGCCCAGTACCACGGGGCCGGACGCGAGGACAGGGTTGGGCCAGCGGTGTGGCAAGGGATGTACGTCGCTGTGGTCGGAGGAGCGGTACACCTTCTTCTGATAGTGCCCGCGGGAAGCGTCTTCAGGCTGATCGGCCATGCAGGACTGGTGGAGCACGAGACGGCGTACTTCAGAATACTGTGCCTGGGCGCGGGGCCAGCGATCGGGAGCGCGGCGATGTCCGGGTTCTTCTCGGGCCGCGGAAGGCCATGGCCAACGGTGGTAGTGACTGGTCTTCAGACCAGCCTGAACATGATATTGGACTACGGTCTGATATTCGGGAAATGGGGGCTGCCTGCGCTAGGAGCGGAGGGCGCGGCGGTCGCGACGGTAATTTCGGCATGTTTCTCCTGCGTGTTGTATGCGGGCCTGATCATGAGGAGGAGGTACGATAGCGTTTACCGCACGTGGCGAGGGCGGATGCTGGATGTAACGCTGTTTGCGCGTCTGCTGCGGTTCGGGCTTCCTTACGGCGTGCAGTTCTGTCTCGACGTGGGAGGTTTCGTAGTGTTCGCGCTTCTGGTGGGGCGGCTGGGCACCACGAGCCTAGCGGCGACGACGATAACCTTCAACATAAACAGCTTGAATTTCCTGCCGATGGTCGGATTCGGGGTGGCGGTATCGGTACTGGTCGGACGACATTTGGGAGAGAACAGGCCGGACCTAGCGGCCAGGAGCGTGTACTCGGCGTTGCACCTGACAGTGCTCTATACGGCCGCGCTGGGGGCGCTGTTCGTGGTTGTGCCCGGCGTGTTCCTGAAGCTATTCGGCGCGCGGGCGGACCCGGAAAGTTTCGCGGCGTTGAGGCAGACGGTGATAGTGCTGCTGCGATTCGTGGCGGCTTACTGCGTGTTTGACGGCGTGTGCATCGTCATGGCTTCTGCGCTGCGAGGGGCGGGGGATACGCGATTCGTGATGGTTCTGGCGATTGTAGTTTCGGCACTTGTGCTGGTGCTTCCGAACATCATAGCCCTTGGGGTGCTGAACGCGAGCGTGTACGTCGCCTGGACTTTCGTGGCCGCGTACATAATTACCCTTTCTTTCGGACTCGTGGCGCGGTTCTTGGGCGGGAAGTGGAGGTCCATGCGGGTAATCGAAGAGGCACCGGCGTTCGTGCCGCCGCAACTTCCCGAGACGCCGCCGAGCACGTCGGAGCCGTGATCGTGGGTGGATTTGGGGCGCGTTTGACACACGGAGGCAGAAAGGAATAGAATCGACAAGTTCTCAAGAGGGAGGTCGTAATGTCTGTCGTTTACTATGCAACTGCGCGGTCGCGCACTTTTGATCAAGGCTATTCGATACCTGCGAAGTTTGATGAGCTGCTTCGCCGCGTGAACCTGAAGAAGTTCATCTCGCCTCGTGACGCCGTCGCCGTGAAGATGCACTTCGGAAGCTATGGCGCATTTCGAGTGGTGAGGCCGAGATTCGTGCGGAGCGTGGTGGACGCGATACGGGGGGCGGGGGGGCAGCCGTTCGTGTGCGACACGGTACGGATACCGGGGTTGCAGTACCTGGAGCTTGCGACGCGGTCGGGGTACACATACGGAGCCGTGGGCGCGCCGGTGGTTATGGCGGACGGACTGTTCGGGTTCGACGGAGTCAAGGTTAAGACCGGGCCCGTTATCGGAGACATATCGATCGCATCGGGCATCTACGACGCGCAGGCGATGGTAGTTCTGAGCCACTGCAAGGGACACATCGAGTCGGGCTACGCGGGGGCGATCAAGAACTTAGCGATGGGGTGCGTGTGCGCGAGTTCGCGGACGGGCGAGAGGCGGTCGAGAGGGAAGCTTCACGCCCGCGGAGGGTCGCAACTTGTGTGGGACAGCGACCTGTGCAATTTGTGCGGGCAATGTGTGGCTGTGTGCCCGACCGGGTCGCTGCACTTCGAGAAGGGGAAGTGGACGCGGGACGAGGAGTCGTGCTTTCAGTGCAACCGCTGCGCGCGAGTGTGCCCGACGGGAGCGCTGAGGGACACGATGGAGGTGCGAGAATTCCAGTTGGGGCTCGCAGAGGCGGCGAAGGCCGTGATCAAGACGTTCAAGCCGGGGAAGATCCTGTACATCAACTTCGTGATGGAGGCAGCGCCGGAGTGCGACTGCATGCCGAGCCAGGACACTCCGGTTGTGCAGGATCAGGGAATACTGATGTCGGATGACATCGTAGGGATCGAGCAGGCAAGCTACGACCTGATAGGGAAGGCGAAGCCTCTGCCGCAGTCAGTGGCAGAGGATATGCACGTGAAGGCAGGAGAGCACGTGCTGGAGATGATCAATCCCGGAAAGGACGCGCCTTCGGCAATCAAGAAGATGGCGCAATACAGGCTCGGAAGCAGGAAATACCGGCTGGTGACCGTGGAGAAGAAGGGTTGAGGACGGCCGGCGTTCCAAGGCTTCTTGTGGGAAGTTGGGGGCGTCGCGGCAGAAGAAGGGCTACTTCGCGAAACGTACCGCCTTGAACTTCCTCATCTGCTCACCGATGGCGATCTCTGTGGGAAGACGCTCCATACTTGAAGCGCCGTAGAAGCCATGGACGCCTTTCGTGCGCTGGAGGACATATTCAGCATCCTCGGGCATGGATATGGGGCCGCCGTGGCAGAGGACGATGACATTGGGGTTGACGGTCTTCGCCGCATCGCAGATTTCCTGAACCCTCGCGGGCGCGTCCTCGAGCGAGAGAGCTGTGGATGCTCCGATAGCGCCTTTGGTGGTGAGGCCCATGTGCGCGACGACCACGTCGGCGCCCGCGTCCGCCATCTTTCTGGCCTCGTCCACGTCGAACGCATAGGGCGTCGTGAAGATGTCCAGCTCGTGGGCCTTTGCGATCATGTCGACTTCCATGTTGTAGCTCATGCCGGTTTCTTCGAGGTTCTTGCGGAACATTCCATCACACAAACCAACTGTCGGAAAGTTCTGCACGCCGGAAAAGCCTATGTCCTTGACCTGCCTGAGGAAAACGTCCATCTGCCGGAACGGATCGGTGCCGCACACACCCGCAAGGACGGGAGTGTCCTTGACGACGGTCAGGACCTCGCCCGCCATTTCCATCACGATGGCGTTGGCGTCGCCATACGGCATGAGCCCGGCGAGCGATCCACGTCCGGCCATGCGGAATCGTCCGGAGTTGTAGATGACGATGAGGTCGACGCCGCCGGCCTCTTCGAACTTGGCGCTGATGCCGGTGCCCGCACCGGCTCCAATGATGGGTACGCCGGCGTCGATGCTCTTTTTCAAACGCGCCAGCACTTCAGATCGTGTGAAGGCCATTGCCGGTTCCTTTCCGTGTCATTTGGCTTTCGAGATAAGATCCAGCATCATCGCGACTGCGGTTTCGGCGAACTTGGGGTCGTTGATGTTGACGTCCAGTTCGACGACAGGGATGTCACTTCTGACGTTGGCCTTCACAGCTTCGAACATCGCCGAGTCGCCTTCGCGATCGCAGAAAAGCTGCCCGTCACCATCGAGAACGGAAACGCCCCGGAGAGGGATGAGGAAGGCGACGGGACCTTCTGCGGCGTTGGCTTTTCGGGCGAAGACCTCGCCCATCTTCTTGTTCTCCTCGACGTTGGTGCGCATGAGAGTCACCGAGGGATTCCACTCGTAGAAGGTCCTCTTTGCGTCGCGATATTTCTGGGGAACGGTATCCACCGGGCCGAAGTTCGCCATGTCGACGCAACCGGGAACGATGAGGTGAGGGATGCCCATTTTGCCCGGGGCGTCGAGGCGCTCCTCTCCCGCATCAAAGACGCCTCCGCAAATTGTATCAGCCCACTCCGTGGTCGTGATGTCGAGAACGGCGTCAACGAGTCCTTCCGACACGAGCGACTCCATGGTCTTGCCGCCGGTGCCGGTCGCATGAAAGACCAGTACCTCGTAGTTCCGGGCGGAGAGCATTCCGACGCAGGCGTTCACGCACTCGGTGGTATTGCCGAACATGGACGCGGTGATGATGGGCTTCTCCTCGGCCGCGGCCGGGGGTTCGGCCTCCGCCATTCCGCACACGGCGCCGGCAGCCCTGGAGAAGATTATGCGAGAGATGCGATTGACGCCCGCCACGTCTACGATGGAGGGGATCATGGTGATGTCTTTGGTTCCCACGTAGGGAGAGGTATCGCCAGATGCAGCGGTCGATACGCAGACTTTGGGCAGACCCAACGGAAGCGCGCGCATGGCGGCCGTCACAACGGTCGTGCCCCCGGTGCCGCCCATGCCGATGATGCCATCGAAGGGGCGCTTTTCGTAGAGGGCGGAGATTACCATCGGCGCGCCTGCGCACATGACTTTCATGGCCTCGCCACGGTCCTTCTTCTCACGAAGCGCTGTGATGTCAGCGCCACCGGCTCGCGCGACCTCTTCGGCTTCGACATCGACGGGAAAGAGATCCGTCGAGCCGAGGACGGCGGTATTGACGGCTATCACCTCGTGGCCTCTGGCGAGGATTCGATCCCTGAGAAAGGCATATTCGGGCCCCTTCGTATCGAACGCGCCGATAAGAGCGATGGTCTTGCCCATGTTCTCCTCCCTTTGTGCGAGTGTGAAGACATCGTATCCGCTCGGCGGGCGCGGAGCAAGAAGGCGGGCGAGCTGGAAGCGAGGCGCGTGAATACTTATAATGGGGGGTTCGCGGTCAGCCGGGGCACGCCGGACCGTTTGCTTTTTGGCATGGGTTCTGCCGGCTTGCGATGCAAAACGGAGTTCGGAGCGGATTTCAATCCTCAGAAGGAGGCAACATGAAGGCGAAGGAGATTGAGAATCATTTCTTCTCGGTCGCGGACTGGGTGAACCGAGAACGTACGGTGGACGGGATACTGCTGGGAGATCCCGAAAAGGAGATCGGCAAGGTGCTGGTCACGTGGATGCCGAGCTTTGAGGCACTGAGGACGGCGGTGAAGGGTGGATTCGATATGGTGATCCCGCACGAGCCGACGTTTTTCGCCCACGTGGAGCGCGACAAGATCGAGGAACTGGAGTTGGGGAGGGAGAAGAAGAAGTTCGTAGAGAAGAACGGGCTGGTGATACTGCGCAATCACGACGTATGGGACCGGATGCCAGAGATCGGCATACCGTGGGCGTGGGCACGTTTCCTCGGCATGGGTGAGAAGCCGGTCGAGATTGGCGGGAACGGCTACCTGCACAGGTACGATATCGAGCCGACACCGCTGGACGACTTGGCGCGAACGATCGCCGAGAAGACCAAGGCGATTGGCGAAGAGGCGGTGCAAGTGTGCGGGGACGGGGCGCGGTTGGTTTCGAAGGTGGGCACCGGCACAGGCTGCGCATGCAACATCGAAAGGTACCAGGAGATGGGATGCGATGTCTCGGTCGTGTCGGATGACGGATCGATCTACTGGAGAACGATCCAGTGGGCAAAGGACGGAGACCATCCGGTCATTCGGGTCAACCACGGCACATCGGAAGAGCCAGGCATGGTGACGCTGACGAAGTACGTGAACGATACGTTCCCGGATGTTACGGCAGAACATCTGCCGCACGGGTGCTGCTACCGCCTCGTTGAGGCGAAGTAGGCAGGGCATCCCCGGTCGGTGAAGGACTGTCAAGTGAGGTAGGAGAACACGGCACATGAACATACTGGTGGTCATGTCGGATACGTTTCGCCGAGACAACCTTGGGTGCTACAGCAACGAGAAGGTGCACACAGAGAACCTGGGGCGCTTGGCTGAGGAGTCAGTGGTCTTCAACAAGGCGTACGTTGGTTCGTTTCCCACGATACCGAACAGGGCGGACTGCTTTACGGGGAAGTTCACGTCCCCGTTCTATCCCTGGGGGCCGCTGCGGAGGGAAGAGACGGTGCTGAGTCAGCTACTCACCGGCGCGGGGTACGTGACGCAACTCATATGCGATACGCCTCACCTTATTAACGGAGGGTCATTCTTTTCTCGGGGGTTCCGCGGATGGCAATTCATTCGTGGGCAGGAGGGAGATCCCTTCCGAACGGGTGCGAATCTGGATGTGGAGCTTCCGTGCCCGAAGGAGAAGCTGCGGGGGGACGGGAGGGGGCTGCTTCAGCACATGCGGAACAACTATTACCGGGAGAAGGAAGAGGACTACATTGCGGCGAAGTCGGTGAAAGCGGCAATGGAGTGGCTGGATGAGAACTATAAGGCGGAGAAGTGGTTTCTTTGGCTGGATATGTTCGACCCTCATGAGCCTTGGGACCCGCCGGAAGAGTATGTGGAGCTGTACCTGAAGGGGTATCAGGGCGTGCGAGTGCCTCATCCGAAGTATACGACGACGGCGGAGTTCACGGCGGAAGAGGTGGAGTACATGCGGGCGGCGTACCACGGAGAGGTGACGCTTGTGGACCGGTGGATAGGGAAGCTTTTGGACAAGGTTTCGGAGATGGGGCTGCTGGATGACACGACGATCATATTCACCACCGACCACGGGTTCTACATCGGCGAGCACGGGGCGGTGGGGAAGCTGGGATGGGACGCGCCGCCGTGGGGGCTTTACGAGGAGGTCAACCGTATCCCGCTGCTGATCCGGTCTCCGGCGGCTTCGGGCCCGGGCTCAACGGATGCGATCGTGCAGCCGCCCGATCTGATGCCTACGATACTGGACCTCTGCGGAGTGGAGCCGCCAACGGGCGTGCACGGCCGATCTCTCTGCCCGATAATCTCAGGTGAGAAGACCGAACACAGGGAGTACGCATTCTCGGCGGGTGCGCTGACGGGAGGGTCGAGCCACCTGTTGTCGAAGGTGACGGTCACAGACGACAGGTGGGCGCTTATCTTCGGCGGGGAAGACGCGGCGGAGCTTTATGACGTTGAGAAGGATGCGGGTCAGAGCGAGAACGTTATTGACGACAACGAGGGGGAGGCGCGGAGGCTTCATTCCGCGTTCGTGGACTTCTTGAAGGAAGTGGGCGCGGGGGACCAGGTGATTGAGAGGCACGGGGAACTGCTTCTCTGAAAAGTTTTGGGGACGCGCATGCGGGGTGAGCATACGCGTGTCGGTCGAATATCCGTGGGCAAGGCTCTTGCCAAGAACGGCGGGGACGTGTTATAGGAGTCCCTTTGCCGCACGGGAGTGACCGCGTCACCCGGACCCAGTCTCTGGTCACCGTTTTGGAGGAAGGCTTGCTGTATGCGGAACGCCCAGCTTGGCTCCGAGCCGGAAGATAAGCTTCTGATTATTCACATCGATGACATAGGCATGTGTCATTCGGCCAACGTTGCATCGTTGGACGCGCTACGCAACGGGGCTGCGACGTCGGGGACCGTGATGATTCCGTGCCCGTGGACACTGGAAGTCGCCGAGGCCGCGGCTGACACTCCGGATTTGGATCTTGGCGTTCATTCCACCTTCACAAGCGAGTGGGAACGCTACAAGTGGGGGCCGGTTGCAGGCCGAGGGGAGGTCCCCAGCCTTACCGAGGTAACGGGGTACTTCCCGAGATGGGTGCCAGAGGTGGCTGAGAAAGCTGAAGCTGCGGATTTTGAGCGGGAGCTTCGGGCGCAAATAGATCAAGCGCTGCTGATTGGTCTGAAGCCGACCCACCTAGACACCCATATGGCAACATGCTACGGGCGGGGGGATTTTTTTGAGATATACCTGAGGGTAGGAAAAGAGTACGGCATTCCGCCGATGGTGGTCCGGCCGCCGAAGAAAGACATTGAAGGGCTTCCCAAGGTTCTTGCGGCATGGGCGGAGTTCATTTCCCCTGAGCGACTCGAGGACGAAGGACACGTGTTGATCGATCATGTGTGCATGCCGGTTCGGGCGGACGGGACTCTGGAGGCTAAGAGGAGCGCGTACCACGACGAGATTCGCTGCTGCGTGCCCGGTGTTAATCTGCTCATCACTCACATGGCAACGGAGGGGGAGGAAGCGTCGGCCATAATGGGGGCGGAGCGTGCACGACGGCGCTTTGAGGACTACAAGGTGTTCACGGAGCAGGAGACGCTGAGGGTGGTGGAGCAATCAGGCGTGAAGCTCATAGGGTGGCGGCCGTTGCAGCAGGCCTTCGTTGGGTAGAGCGGGAGTGAATGCGGTCGCGATGCAGAAGGCCCGTTAGAAACAATCACCCCCCCGTGATCACTGATCCTGCGTTATCAGACTTGACAAGAATGGGGCGGTCGGGGAAAATAGAGTTTTCCGAAGCTGATATCCAGTCCGAGGAGCAACGCCGAGGAAGGGCGTGGCGTTAGGGCGGTTCTCAGAAGGCCGATGCGGGGTTCAGATGCGTGCCTTCGGGATAGATGAAGCATCGGGTAAGAGGCGTTGCAGTCGACAAATGGTATACCGTTTGCTCTTGGTCTATCGGCGTTTTCTAAGCGGAAAGGAGTGCGTAGCAGATGTCTAAGGACAGCGAAGTAGGGAGTGGTGGAATCGACTCGTTGATGAGCGAGAAGAGGACGTTCCCGCCTGCGCCGGAGGTTTCGAAGCGAGCACACATCAAGTCGATGGAGCAATATCAGGAGATGTATGATCGTTCGGTGAACGATTCGGACGGGTTCTGGCTGGAGCAGGCGGAGCTGCTGGAATGGTCGAAGAAACCAACGAAGGCGCGGGAGTTCACCTGGGACACTGAGAGAAGGGTGATCGAGCATACGTGGTTCGTCGACGGGGAGTTGAATGCGTCATATAACTGCTTGGACAGGCACCTGGGCACACCAGTAGCCAAGAAGGCAGCGATTATCTGGCAAGGGGAGCCAGAAGAGGATTCAGTGACGTTGACATACGAAGATCTGCACCGTGAGGTCTGCAAGTTTGCGAATGTGCTGAAGTCGTTCGGGGTGGAGAAGGGCGACCGGGTGTGCATTTATCTGCCGATGATCCCGGAATTGCCGGTCGTGATGCTGGCATGTGCCAGGATTGGGGCGATTCACTCGGTAGTCTTCGGGGGATTCAGCGCGGACTCGCTGAGGGGCAGGATAAACGATTCGGACTGCAAGGTTCTGATCACATCAAACGTCTCGCTACGCGCCGCGAAGCACATCAAGTTAAAGGAGATCGCGGACGAAGCGCTGAAGGCCACGCCGACCATCGAGAAGGTAGTTGTGGTGGAGCGCAACGATGAGCCGTGCCCGTTCGACGATTCGCGGGATGTGTGGTACCACGAAGTCATGGAGTCGGCCGGCACGGAGTGTGAGGCCGAGCCGATGAACGCAGAGGATCCGCTGTTCATTCTGTACACATCGGGGTCGACCGGAAAGCCGAAGGGTGTAGTACATACGACGGCAGGATACCTGCTGCATACGATGCTGTCACACAAGGTCATTTTCGACATTCACGATGACGACGTTTATTGGTGCACGGCGGATATCGGATGGGTGACGGGCCACAGCTATATTGTGTACGGCCCGCTGGCTGGAGGGGCGACGTCGGTGATGTTTGAGGGCGTGCCCACGTATCCGGACGCCGGACGATTCTGGCAGGTAGTCGACAAGTACAAGGTAACGGTGTTCTACACCGCTCCGACTGCGATTCGTGCTCTGATCCGACAGGGTGAGGAGTGGCCAGGCAAGTACAAGCTGGACTCGCTCAGGGTTCTGGGGACAGTGGGCGAGCCGATCAATCCGGAGGCCTGGATGTGGTACTACGAGCATATCGGGAGAGGCCGCTGCCCCATAGTAGACACATGGTGGCAGACAGAGACGGGAGGAATCCTGATCACGCCGCTGCCCGGTGCGAATACTCTGAAGCCCGGGAGCGCGTCGCGTCCGTTTTTCGGTGTGGAGCCAGTGGTACTGCGCGAGGACGGCAGCGAATGCGAACGGAACGAAGGCGGGAAGCTGTGCATCAGGAAGCCCTGGCCCGGGATGATGCGCACGATGTGGGGAGAGCACGAGAGGTTCATCGACACGTACTTCACCATGTATAAGGACGTGTACTTCACCGGTGATGGGTGCCGAATCGACGAGGACGGCGATTACTGGCTGATGGGCCGAATCGACGACGTGGTGAACGTCTCCGGCCACCGAATCGGGACAGCCGAGGTCGAGAGCGCGCTGGTGAGCCACGAAAAGGTGGCCGAAGCTGCGGTGGCACCGATGCCGCACGACATAAAGGGGCAAGCGCTGTATGCATACGTGACCCTGGTGGACGGCGTGGAAGACAGTGATGATCTGAAGAAGGAGTTGGTACTCCACGTGCGCAAGGAGATCGGCGCGATAGCGGCTCCGGAGAGAATCCAGTTCGCGCCTGCTCTGCCCAAGACACGGTCAGGCAAGATCATGCGGCGAATTCTCCGCAAGATTGCCGAAGGTGCGGTGGATAAGGAATCGCTGGGCGACACGACCACGCTGGCGGACCCCACGATCGTGGAAGCGCTGATAAGCGGGCGGCAGAACTGACGGCTGCTACTACTTGCCAAACCCCAGACTGAATGGAGTCATGCATGGCCGAACTGGTCGAAACACTGGAAGCGCCCGGTGAACATCGCGGGTGGTCGGTTACGTTTGCAGGGACAGGGATCAACCTTGCGCTCGGCGTGTTGTACACGTGGAGTGTCATCAGCAAGGGTGTGCCGGTAGAGTGGAACTGGTCTGAGGCGGACAAGTCACTTCCGTATGCGGTGGCGTGTCTGGTGTTCTCGGTGATCATGGTTCCGGCGGGGCGGATGCAGGATCGACTGGGGCCGCGGCTTGTGGCCACAATCGGTGGTGTGCTTGTGGGGGTCGGGCTGATTCTGGCGAGTTTCACGACATCACCCATCGGGTACGTCGTAGGTTTTGGCGTGCTTGCGGGTGCCGGGATTGGGTTTGGGTACGCCTCGGCCACGCCGCCTGCGGTGAAGTGGTTTCCCGCGGCAAAGACGGGGTTGATCGCAGGGTTGGTGGTTTCGGGATTTGGGCTGGCGAGCGTGTATGCTGCTCCGCTGGCGAAGTGGCTGACGAGTGTGGCGGGCCTGTCGAACATGGTGCTGATATTCGGGTGCGGTTTCCTTGTGGTCGTGGTGGGTCTGGCGCGAGTCCTGACGCCGCCTCCGGCAGGATACGTGCCTGCGGGAACGCCGCCCGGCGCAGCGTCTGCCGGGCTGAAGGAGGACTTCGCGCCGCGTGAGGTGTTGAGAACGTGGCAGTTCTACGTGCTGTGGATGATGTACGTGTGCGGCGCGGGCGCGGGACTGATGGTAATCGCCAAGCTGGCGGCAATAGCGAAGATCCAGGCCGAACTCGAACTGGGTTTCATGTTGGTCGCGGTGCTAGCGATCGGTAACGGCGCAGGGCGCATCGGTGCCGGTATCCTTTCGGATAAGATCGGTCGGAAGCTGACGTTCTTCATGTGCTTCGTGGTGCAGGCGGTCATGGTGATTCTACTCTCACGGGCGAGGACCGGAAGTCCCTTGGCGAGCGTGCCGGTGCTGGTCGCCATTTCGGCGCTGATAGGCGCAAACTACGGCGCGAATCTTTCGCTGTTCCCGTCCGTGACGAAGGATTACTATGGGCTCAAGCACTTCGGCGTGAACTACGGTTTGGTGTTCACGGCGTGGGGGGTTGGAGGATTCAGTCTGGCGCTGCTTGCCGGCAAAGTATATGACGCGTACAACACGTTCAACTTCGCGTACTACTGCTCTTCGGCACTGCTGGTGCTGGCAGCTATTCTGACGTTCGCTCTCCGGCCTCCGCATCGAGAGGTCCACGAGGCGTAGAGCCACGGCGGGATTAGCGCCGGCCTGACGGCGAAAGGACAGGCGCAGCAGATTGGCCGACAACGTAGGAAAGGTCCCAGCAGTTCTGTTGATAGGGCCGACGGGGTCAGGAAAGACGCCGCTGGGAGAATTGATGGAGCGGGAGGGGCTCTGGGGAAGGAGTTGTCGGCATTTCGATTTCGGCGAGCAACTGCGCCAAGCCGCCGATCCAGGTGAGTCGTCTCCCTACCTCAGCGAAGAGGAGATAGAGTTCCTGCGGTCGGTGCTCAGGTCAGGGGCGTTGCTTGAGGACGAGCACTTCCCGATAGCGGAGAGGATCCTCCGAGCGTTCATTGAGACGGAGCCAGTGGTCAGCGGGGGGTTGTTCGTATTGAACGGATTCCCTCGCCACGTAGGTCAGGCCGAGGCCTTACGCGGGATGGTCGAGATCGAGGGCGTGATCGAGCTTTCATGCACGGCAGATGTCGCCCTGGAGCGGGTGAGGTGCAATGCGGGGGGAGATCGAGAGGGGCGCAGGGACGACGACGTGGAGTCGGTCCGGCGCAAGCTTGAGTTGTTCGCCCGCCGGACGGCGCCGCTGGTCGAACACTACCGACGGCAAGGGGTACGTGTTCACACCATCATGGTCGAGGCAGAGCGCCCGGCTGAGCGGGTGCTGGAGATACTGGGCCAGCAGAGGTAGCACTGCATCCCGATCGGCCTTGACAGCGCTCTCTCCTGGGGATTAGAAGATAGGTAAGCCAACCAGTCGCGAGGAGCCGATTTCTCATGAGCCTAGAGAAGTTCTTCAGCCCGAATTCGATTGCGATCGTAGGAGCCTCGCGAGAGAAGGGGAAGGTGGGTCATGAGATACTGGCGAACTTAATAGAGGGTGGGTTCGAGGGCAAGGTCTTTCCGGTAAATCCCAAGGCTGAAGAGATAGAGGGGCTGAAGTGTTACGCGGATTTGAGCGCAATAGGCGAGACCCCGGACCTTGTGGTGATCGTGGTCCCGGCGAAGATGGTACCGAAGGTGATGGAGGATTGCGCGAAGCTGCGGGTGAAGGCAGTGATTGTCATTTCGGCGGGGTTCAAGGAGGTCGGGAAGGAAGGACGGGCACTGGAGGAGGAGGTCGTCAGGATTGCGAGGAGGTCGGGCATTCGGGTGATCGGCCCGAACTGCCTGGGGGTGATGGCTCCGGCGAACAAGGTTAATGCGTGCTTCGGAGGGCGGCTGCCGTCTGCTGGAGGGATAGGGTACGTTTCGCAATCTGGGGCCCTCCTCGCCGCAATTCTGGACATCGCGCTGGCCAATGACATCGGGTTCAGCAAGCTGGTTTCCATCGGGAACAAAGCCGACGTGGACGAGCTCGACGTGATCAGAGCGATGCGCGACGATCCCGAGACGAAGGTGATAGCCGGCTATCTGGAGAGCGTCAGCAACGGGGACGAGTTCGTGCGGGAGGCGGAGCGAATCTCTCGCGAGAAGCCGATCCTACTGATGAAGTCTGGGGCGACGGAGGCAGGTGCGGCGGCGGCATCGAGCCACACGGGCTCGATGGCGGGGAGCGAGACAGCGTACGATGCGGTGTTCGCGCGAGCCGGGATAATGCGGTGCGAGACGATTCGGGTTCAATTCGACCTGGCGCAGGCCTTCGCGTATCAGCGCCTTCCGAAAGGTCCGAGCGTTGCCGTGGTAACGAATGCAGGCGGTCCCGGGATAATGACGGCGGATGCCGTGGAGCAGATGGGGCTGACTTTCGCGAGACTGTCGAAGGAGACACAGGAAAAGCTCGCCGAGAGACTGCCAGCGGCGGCGAACGTGCAGAACCCTATTGACGTGTTGGGCGACGCACTCGCGGACCGGTACGAGTTCGCGCTTGAAGCGGCGTTGGATGATCCCAACGTGGACAGTGTGGTCGTTGTGCTGACCCCGCAGGCAATGACAGAGTGTGAAGCCACGGCAGAAGCGGTGGTGCGGGTGTCGAAGGCGAAGCCGGACAAGCCGGTACTTGCGTCCTTTCTTGGTGCGGAGAAGGTTGAGGAAGCGGGCCGCATCCTGAGGCATGGGAGGGTGCCGCAGTACGGTTCGCCCGAGAGCGCCGTTGCGTCGATCAGGGCGATGAATCGCTACGTGACGTGGCTGTCGCGGCCGAAGCGCGTGGTGAAGCTATTCGCAGTGAACAGACGAAAGGTAGAGCGGATCATCGACCGCCACATGCGGCGAGGGCTCAGCCAGATCGGGGAGATGGAATCGAAGGAAATCCTGGAGGCGTACGGGTTCGTCACCCCAAAGGGCGCGCTGGCGACGACGGCGGAGCAGGCGGCGAACATAGCCGACCGACTGGGGTACCCAGTGGCGCTGAAGATCTGGTCGCCCGACATAATTCACAAGTCAGACGTAGGGGGCGTGAAGCTTGGGATTTCCAACCGGCACGCGGTGATGGACGCCTTCGACCTAATGATGTACCGGATACCGAAGAAGATGCCGGACGCAGACATTCTGGGGGTGCTGGTTCAGGACATGTGCCAGGAAGGGCGGGAAGTGATTCTGGGGATGAACAGGAGCGCTAGGTTCGGGCCGCTGATGATGTTCGGGATGGGTGGAGTGATGGTGGAGGTGCTGAAGGACGTTTCCTTCTACCTTGCGCCGCTGACGTCTGACGAAGCGAAGCAGATGCTGGTAAGCACAAGAACATACCAGATGCTGAAGGGCGCGCGAGGGCAGGAAGGCGTTGACATCGATGCGATAGCGGAAGGTTTGCAGAGGCTGTCGCAATTGGTGACTGAGTTTCCACAGATACAGGAGATGGACATCAATCCGTACGTGGTTGGGCCCGAGGGCACGACTCCGATCGCGGTGGATGCGCGCATTAGAGTGGAGCAAGGTTAGAGTAGGAGTACGATGAGCGAATCTGACTGGAAAGAGAAATACAAGGATCGAGTCGGAACGGCGGCTACGGGGATGGAGTTTGTCAAACCCGGAAGCAGCATTTTCGTGGGAACGGGCTGCGGCCAGCCGCAACACCTAGTCAATGCACTGGTGGAGCACTCGAAGCACGTGTACGACGCGCACATCATCCACCTGCTGACGATGGGAACAGCGCCATACGTTGGCGAGAGGTTCCGAGAGAAGTTCAAGATGAACAGCTTCTTCGTTGCCGACAACGTGCGCCACGCGCTGGACAAGGGGATAGGGGATTACACGCCGATCTTCCTATCGGATATTCCGAGGGAGTTCGAGTCGGGACGGATCCCGATCGACGTGGCGCTGATAAGCGTCACACCTCCAGATGACAACGGTCTTTGCAGCCTCGGGGTATCGGTTGACATCGTGAAGTCAGCGGCAGCGAACGCCAACTATGTGATCGCGCAGGTAAACTCGAAGATGCCGCGCACACTGGGCGACAGCTTCATCCACGTTAACGCAATTGACATGCTGGTTCCTCATGACGAACGCATCATCGAAGTGCCGGTGGACGAGCCGGATGAGACGCTCAGGCGCATCGGGCAGAACCTGGCACGGCTGGTCGAGGACGGGAGCACCATCGAGTGCGGAATCGGGCGCATTCCCCAGGCGCTGACCGAGTTCCTACACGGGAAGAAGGAACTGGGCGTGCACACGGAGATGTTCAGCGATTGGATCATAGAGCTGATCGATCTGGGCGTGATCACATGCTCGAAGAAGACGATCAACAGGGGGAAGGTTATCGCAAGCTTTTGCATGGGAAGTCAACGGCTGTACGATTACATAGACGACAACCCGTTTTTCGAGTTCCACCCGACCGAGTACGTTAACGACCCGTACGTGATCGGCCAGCATGAGAAGATGGTGGCGATCAACGTCGGGCTCGAGATAGATCTGTCGGGGCAGGTGTGCTCCGATTCGTTGGGGTACAGGTTCTACAGCGGCATCGGGGGGCAGGTTGACTTCATTCGCGGGGCGGCTCGAAGCCGAGGCGGGAAGGCAATCATCACCATGCCTTCGACTGCGGCAGACGGAACGGTGTCGCGCATCGTGCCGCATCTCACAGAGGGGGCAGGTGTGGTCACGACGCGAGGGGACGTGCACTACGTTGTGACGGAGTTCGGCATTGCATACCTGCACGGTAAGAGCATTCAGGAACGAGTGCTGTCGCTGATCAACATCGCCCATCCGAAGTTCCGGAACGAGCTAATCGAGGCGGCGAAATCTCAGCGGTATCTCCCGCAGGATCAGATAGAGATGGCGTGGGAGAAGGTTAGGTATCCGGAGGAGCTGGAGAGATACGAGACGCTGAATGACGGCACGCAGATTTTCTTCCGGCCTGTTAGGCCCGCGGACGAGGGAGCGCTCTCGGAGATGTTCTATTCGCTGAGTGCCGATTCGGTACGGACGCGGTTTTTCACGCACACGATTACGTTTCCGCACAGGGACGTGCAGCGGGTGACGAACATCGACTACGAGCAGGAGTTGGCGATCGTGGGGCTCGTGCCGGGGCCGGCGGGCGAGGAGGTCGTGGCTATCGCGCAGTACTTCCTTGACCCGAAGAACAAGGCGGCCGAGGTAGCCTTTGTTGTGCAGGACGAATGGCAACAGAAGGGAATGGGGAGCTTTCTGCTCGCTTATCTGACGGAGATTGCCAAGAAGCGGGGCGTGCGCCGGTTCCATGCCAAAGTTTTGCCCGGGAATAAGCCGATGCTGACGCTGTTCCAGAACAGCGGCTACAACGTGTCGATGGAATTCGACGGCGAAGCCTACAGCATTGCGTACGACCTGGAATAGCGGCGCTGTGCTGCTTGAGCTACCATTACGCCGCAGACGCTAGCCTATGTATAGCCGCTGGCTGAAATAGGGGGCGAAGCCTGCGGGCCCGGGCCAACCGTCCCAGAAGCGGCACGTCTCGGGGAATTCTTTCTCTCCCTCGCTCCGAATCCAGGACATCAGCAGCGGGTCAGCGCCCCTGCGCTCAAGTTCTTTGATGCCTGCGTCACGCAGCGTTTCCACAATTGACGGATTCGAGTCCGACTCATCCGCGAGAGAGCCGAGCCATGTGAGAATGCTCTTTTCGGGTTTCGCGGCGATCTCAAGACACCACTCCTTGTCGAAGACAGTGAACAGAGTTTCGTCGGGGTGCAGACGCCACCTATCCGTTCTGTGGCCGGCGATGGCGAGGTCTCGGGGGCCGGATTTCCCTTCGCGAGCGAGCTTCAATACGTCGTGGGATTCGATGCCTTCCGGCAGGTCGAGGCCCGTGAGCGCCATAACGGTAGCGAAGATGTCCTGCGGCTGGACGATCATGTCGCTCCGGCCGGAGCCAGCGTCGGGAACGCGCACCATGAATGGGGTGTGGCCCTCCTGCTCGCGAACGGGATAGCCTTTGCCAAACTTCCCGCGCTCGTACAGATTAGTGCCGTGGTCGGAAGTGAAGATCACGGCCGTGCTCTTGCCCAGACCGGTTTCGTCGAGGGTGTGGAGAAGCTCGCCGAGCCACCGGTCGACCCAGCTCACCTTGCCGGCGTAGTGCGCCTTGATGCGCTGCTGAGCTTCTTGGGGCATGTTATCGTGCCTTCTGCCGGCGATTTCCCGTGGGTCGATGCGCCCGTCGTAGCCGGGGGAATCGACGTACATCTTGGCAAACTCAGGCGGCACGTCCCAGGGCTCGTGGGGGTCGAAGCAGTCAACCCAGAGAAAGAACTTGTCGCGAGCGGCATTTTCCCTGAGCCACTGAGAGGCCGTGAGGAAGACTTTGGCTGCGTTCCATTCCTCGTCCTTCGTCCTCTTTCGGTTGGCTCGAGCGTAGGTGGCGAGCATACGATGGCCGAGAAGGCTGTCGTCGACGAAGTCGAAGATGGGGTCGGGCTTCCAGTTTTCGGGCCACTCGGTGGCTGAGTCTACCCAGGGGCGGTCGACCTCGGCGCCGCGAATGAACGTCCAAGCGTGGAAAGGCCAGTCGAAGTTATGGCCGCCGTTAATCAGATGGGGGGTGTCGTTGATGAGCTGTGCGCAGTAGCCGGCGTCGGTGAGCACCCGCGGGAGGGTGACGACGTCATAACGAAGAGGCATCCAGGGGTGGAAAGGGCCGCCGTACCTGCCCGTCATGACGTCGGTCCTGTGGGGTATGGTGGCGTAGCTGGCGGCAAAGTTACGGTCGAAAACCCAGGACTCTCCGGCGAGCTTGTCCATGTTGGGGGTTTCAATCCAGTCGTTTCCGTGTGCGCCGATGTGGTCGTACCTGAGAGTGTCTGAGATGACTAGTATTACGTTCATGGTAGCTCCTTGGTGTTGTGAGTTGTGGCATGCGCGAGCGCGGAGGCCACGCTTCCTACCAAGCACCTCGCCGAAGCGGCAAGGGGTCAACGGTCCAGGCCATGCGGTCGCACATGCGTATGAGCATATCGGTCTTTATGCCAGCGAACTCTTCGTCGTTCCAGCGGTTGCGCGTTTCCCTCGGGTCCTCTTGGAGGTCGTAGAGCTCTCCAGAGCCGAGGCCATGCGCGACTACCAGTTTGTATCTGTCTGAACGGGCCATGGTCAGGTGAGCGGGCGGGACTTCGTGCCAAGGCATTGCGTTGTAGTATTCGCAATAGACGTCATCGCGGAAATGATCCGTTTCGCTTTCGCCGGCGAGCATGGGCCATAGGGACTTGCACTGCATACCCGGGTGATGAGGAAGGCCAGCGGCATCGAGTACGGTGGCGGCGAGGTCGCCCAGTTCAACGAGTGCGGGACTTTTGCGTCCAGGTTGCACGATTCCGGGCATCGAGACGATGAGGGGCACGTGGATAGCCGGCTCGTAGAAGAAGGGCCCCTTCAGGTAGATGCCGTGGTCGCCGAGCATCTCACCGTGATCCGAGGTGAATATCACAAGGGTGTTCTCGCGTTGGCCGGTTCGCTCGAGGGCTTCGAGCATGCGTCCCACTTCGTGGTCGATCAGATCGCACATGGCCCAGTAGGCAGCGCGGACGAACCGGTGGTCATTGTCAGTCATTTCGGAACAGGTGAATCCGAGGCGCTGCCCGTAAGCACCCTTTGAATCGTAAGCTTGCCAGACGGGTTTGTCGCCGAGTTCACCTTCTACATAGTTGGGGAGGGGGATCTCGTCGATGCGCTCCAGGTACGGCTCCAGATAGTCGCGGGGAGGGTCAAAGGGATGGTGGGGGTCAAAGCAGTTGAAAGAGAAAAGCCAGGGGGCATCGCGGCCGGAACCGGCCTCAATGAAGTCAACAGCTTTCTGGGCGCACCAGGTGGTCTGATGATGTTCCGCGGGCATGCCGATGCGGATGTAGTCGGAGTGATCCGAGCGGGGGGTCCGGTACTCAACTCCCTTCTCTTTCAGCCACGAGATGTACTCATTTGCTGGCCAGTCGGGGCTCGGGTGGTGCGACCAGTGGAAGGTCGTGTAACCGTCTCGGACACGGCGCTCCGAGACTGGGCAGGCAATCGGCTGGCAGGCGGAGAGATGGAGCTTCCCCGAAAGGCCGCAAACATAACCGCTGTCCGCAAGCAATTGGGTTATTATGACCTCGTCCGCAGGGATGTCCTGGCCATTCTGGCGGCAGCGAGTTGTGCGGGGGTACCGGCCGGTGAGGAAGCAGGAACGACTTGGCGTGCAGACGGGGCTTTGGGCGTAGCAGCGTTCGAAGAGCATCCCGTTCTTGTCCAGACGGTCAAGATTCGGGGTCTTCACGAACGTGTTGCCATAGCATCCGAGGGTGTCAAATCGCTGCTGGTCGGTACACATCCAGAGAATGTTGGGGCGTTTCATGATGGTTCCTCCGCTTCATGCTGCGACCCCAAGAGGGGTGCGCCACCCGGGGTCTGGAGCAGCCCAGTCACAGCGCGAAGGACGGGGCCGACAAGATTCAGCCGCTATTCCGCGCCGTCCCAGCAGTAGGTGCAGAGCTTCTCCTTGGGAAGGCCTATGGCGTCTACGAGGTCGGGCAACTCCTGATATCGCAGCGAAGTGAGTCTGAGTCTTTGACGTATCCTATCTACCATTGCGTTGTATTTCTCCGAGCCCGCTTCGGAGAACTCTTGGAGTTCTTCGTCGCGCGCACCGCCGAGTTCCTTGATTGCCTTTCTAGCGGCAAGGTCGAGTTCGGATTTTGATCGCGAGAAGTTAAGGAACTTGCACCCATAGACCAAGGGAGGGCATGCGGGGCGCATGTGGACCTCTAGCGCGCCACAGTCGTAGAGCCTCTGGATGGTGTCCTTGAGCTGAGTTCCCCGAACGATGGAATCTTCGCAGAAGAGCAGGCGCTTGCCCTGAATGAGCTCGGTAATGGGGATGAGTTTCATTTTGGCGACGAGGTCCCTGACCGACTGGTCCTGGGGCATGAAGCTTCTGGGCCAAGTGGGAGTGTATTTGACGAAGGGTCTGCTGTACGGGATTCCGGCCTCGTTGGCATAACCGATGGCGTGTGCGGTGCCGGAATCGGGGATGCCGGCAACGTAATCGATCTCGACGTCGTCCTTTCTGGCAAGAGCAGCGCCGCAGCGCGTTCTGGTGGCCTCGACGTTGATTCGCTCGTAGTTTGAGGCGGGGTATCCGTAGTAGACCCACAGGAAGCCACAGATCTGAAGCCTGTCACTGGGGGGCTCCTTCTGCTCCACCCCGTCAGGGGTCATCAGCACGATTTCCCCGGGACCGAGGTAGCGCTCGACTTCGTACCCGAGGTTCGGCAGGGAGCAAGTCTCGAGTGTGGCGGCGTATGCGCCCCGCTTCCGCCCGATGACGACGGGAGTCCTTCCGAGCCTGTCGCGTGCTGCGTATATGCCGTGCTCTGTGAGCAGAAGCATCGAGCAGGAGCCTTCGATTTCATTCTGGGCGCGACGAATGCCATCTTCGAAGGTGGGCTCCTCATTGATGATGGTGGCGACGAGTTCGGTGGGGTTAATGTTCCCTCCGCTCATTTCCGAGAAGTGGGTGGTGCGGTTGCCGAAGGCATGCTGAGCCAATTCGTCGGCGTTCTTGACAACTCCGACGGTAACGATCGCGTAGACGCCGAGATGGGAGCCTATGATCAAGGGCTGATCCTCGAAGTCGCTGATGACGCCGATGCCCGTGCGACCGCGCATGTCGAGAACGTCAGACTCGAACTTGGATCTGAACTGGGCATTCGTGATATCGTGGATGAAGCGAGTGATGCCTCCGTTATCTCTCACCGCAAGCCCACCTCGCATGGTCCCGAGGTGTGAGTGATAGTCAGTTCCGTAGAAGAGGTCGCTCACGCAATCCTGTTTCGAGACGACTCCAAAAAGCCCACCCATTGTTCCCTCCGTTCGAACATGGTTCCCAGGCAGATGTCTCTTGTGAGGAGCAGCCGGAACCGGACATTATAAGTGGGAAAGACCCGTTGCCGCAACGCAGGAATACGGGGTTTGCCATGCATGCGGTGAGAAGCCGCTGTCGCTGGGCGATATCGAGGGCGGTCACGGCACTAGTCTGGGGTTTCCCGGATGCATGTGGCGCTCGCGGTGGTTCCACACTTCGGTCAGGCCCGCGTGGCGGATCATATCGGGCCATGGGAGAAATGGGTCGGAAAGGCGGCGGAGCCAGGCTTGAAGCTCGTTTTCGAGGTCGCGCCGGACGGTTTCGGCGTCGGGGTCGCTCACCAGATTGTGGTTCTGAAGGGGGTCGGCGACATTGTCGTAGAGTAGCCATGGGTCACCGTTCTGGTAGCGGGCGTAAGTATAGCGCGGCGTCCGCACGCCGCGCCATTCGGGAATTCCCTGCGCCACGGCCTGATCCACGGGGATCGGGATTCCGATAGGGACGGAGGAAGGCGGTTCAGGATCCTTGCCCAGTAGAAAGGGGGCCACGCTGCCGCCCTCCATCGTTGGCGGAATGCCGACCTGGAGGAGATCGAGGAGGGTCGGGGCAACGTCCATGATTCCGGCAAGAATGTTGGTGTCGGTCGCTGATGGGAGCAATTCGGGGCATCGCATGAGGAGTGGAACACCTATGGATTCCTCCCATGGCTGCTCCTTTTTGCCCATGCCGTGTGATCCCAGCATGTCGCCATGGTCAGAGGTGAAGACGACGAGGGTGCGCCGGTCTAGATCGAGGCGTTCCAGGGCGTTCATGAGCCGAGCGAGATTCGCATCAAGGGCTGTGATGGCGGCGTAGTACTGCGCCATGACCTCTCGACGCGCCCGAAGATCTTCCGCTGAGTTGGGAGGAAGGTTTTCTCTGAGCCTGATCTCACGCGGGTCGTAGATGGAAAGGAAAGACTCGGGCACCTGCTCGTAGGGAGCGTGGGGTGGGCCGAAGGAGAGAACTAGGGCGAAGGGGCCGTTCTTGTGACGCTCGATGAACTGAACGGCGAGATCGGTTTGGGCGTCGGGCTCGTATCCCTGGAACATGTGAACCTGATCCGTATCGAGGTGATACCTCGCACGGAAATACTGATGGTGGCAGTTCCACGCGGCCCAGTAATGGTCGAACCCAAGGCGCTCCGGACCGGGAGGAATGAATCTGTCTCGCGGTATGCCTCCCAGATGCCACTTGCCGATGTATCCCGTACGGTAACCAGCATCGCGGAGGATGGTGCCGATGGAAGGGACATCGGCCCTTATTGCGATGTCGTTTGTGACGGCTCCATGGGCGAGAGGTGAAAGGCCGGTGAGAAGCGTGCCGCGGCTGGGGGTGCAGACGGGAGTGTTGGCAACGGCGGTGCGAAAGATCATCCCATCGCCTGCGAGACGGTCAAGGTTGGGCGTGCGAACCTGCGGGTTCCCCGCACACCCCATCGCCTGGCCGCGCATCTGGTCGGCGAAGACCAAGAGCAAGTTGACCGGTCGTGCTGCCATTGCCTGGAATCCTACCCAGTGGAAACCGAACTCGCCCTATCGATCCGGTCGATGCTATCGAGCCGTTCCCCGAGCGCCTGCGCCGCTGAGACGCAAGACGTGCCAAGCCGGTTCAACGTTGGCGGCATTCCAGCGGGAGTATTCGCCCTCGAGCTCCCGCAGGATGTCCGGACGCGCCTGCGCAACGTCGTGGGCCTCGGCGATGTCGGCGGAAAGGTCATAAAGCTCAGGTTTGCCCGGAGCTGCCTTGACAAGTTTCCAGTCACCTTTTCGAGCAGCTGAATTGGCTCCCATCCTCCAGAAAAGGCTTTGGTGCGGAGGTGGCATCACGTCACCTTTCAGGTAAGGCGAGAGGTCAACGCCGTCGAGGCTGGAGCATTCGTCTAGAGCGCCACCAGCGGCAGCGAAGGCAGTCGGGAAAACATCGAGCGTGGAGACGGGAGAATCGACCACGATTCCTGCGGGCAGCATCCGGGGCCACCGGACGATGAAGGGAACGCGGATGCCGCCTTCGTACATATGTCCCTTCCCGGAACGGAGGGGTTGGTTGACGGAAGCATTGGGTCCTGCGGTGCCACCGTTGTCACTGATGCAGAATATCAGCGTGTCCTTCTCCGTGCCATCCTCCTGAAGGGCCTGGAGGACGCGCCCTACGCCATCGTCGAGCGCGCTGAGCATGGCAGCCATGGTCCGACGCGTGGGGTCTGGAATGCCCGGGAAGCGGTCCAGGTACTCTTGCGGCGCTTGCATGGGCGTGTGAACTGCATTGTAGGACAGATAGAGGAAGAAGGGGCGGTCCTTGTGTCGATGAACGAAGTCCACGGCTTCGCGGGAGAAGGCGTCAGTGAGATACTCGTCACCGCGAACGATTTCGATGCCTCGAAGTATCGGGGTGCGCCTGCTATCGTCCCATTCGAAATAGGAGTGGCCACCACCAAGAAAGCCGAAGAACTCGTCGAAGCCGCGGCGCTGCGGATGGAATTTGTCCTGGGCGCCCAAGTGCCACTTGCCGATGACGCCCGTAGCGTAGCCGTGATTCTTGAGGGCATCGGCGAGAGTTGCCTGCGAGAGAGGTAGCCCGATGTCCTCGGTTTGCTGCCTCTGGATGTTGCCGGTGTTGTACTCATGTCCGAATCGCTGCTGATAGCGGCCGGTCATGAGGGCAGCACGCGAGGGGCTGCAAAGGGGAGCGGTCACATAGCCGGAAGTGAAGCGGATACCGGTGCGCGCCAGGGAATCGATGTAGGGGGTCTTGAGGTCGCCAGCTCCCTGACAACCGAGGTCGGCGTATCCGAGGTCGTCCACGAATATGAGCAGGATATTGGGCCTAACCCCGCTT
>Ga0180437_10002177_pt1 | contig 31895 bp, 57 predicted proteins | sample SS_ome_4_FD_132410 | JGI IMG/M metagenome (GOLD analysis project Ga0180437, IMG submission 132410) | Hypersaline lake sediment archaeal communities from the Salton Sea, California, USA - SS_3_D_1 metaG | ecosystem: Environmental > Aquatic > Non-marine Saline and Alkaline > Hypersaline >... | reverse complement strand
TGGCCAAGGAAGCGGAAACACGCTTCACGGTTTGAGGATTTCACGTTGGCGACGGGCAGCAGACGAAAACGTGGGCGGCCGCGAGGAGACGGCTTGAAGCGGTTGCTCCGTGACGTGGCCACGCGCCTCGGTGGTGAGCGCGTGCGCGGCGCTGCGGAGGTTCGTCTGCCTTCTGGCGTCATCGTGCGGTGCCTGTACCGTTCCTCGCCGGAACAAACCGGGGCCGCGCTCGTGAATCTGCTGATGCGCGAACGCGCGAGCACGGATGGGAAGTTGGCGGCGTTCATTCTGAACGACCGCTTCGCCTTGTGCGCCTTGGAGGATTACAAGGCTATCCGCGCGCAGGTGCAGCGTTCCCGCGTGGACTACGTCGTGGGGCAGGCTGTGCAGGTGCGACATCTTACCTGGGCCGCGCGGTATCTCGACGAATGGCTCGAGGCGCCCGCGGGGCGTGCGCGTGTGGCTGCCGCGATTCGCCTGCGGTACAAACAGCGGGTCGCGATTGTGTGGGAAATTTAGGAGGCGCTGATGCCGTCCCCGGTTTACCGTTACAAGGAAGTCATCGACTGGGAATACCCGGAAGCCTTGCGCGAAGTCATGGCGGAATTCGAGGCCAAGGTGGAGGAAATTCGTCGCGAGGTGGCCAAGGTGGACCGAAACGTCAGCGCCGGCATCCGTGCGCGGAAGGCTGTGCAGGAAGTGAGGCACGAACTGGGGCAGCGGCTACGCGACGCCATTCTGAAGGAGAAGCAGAGAGTATATGACGAAAGACATCCGACCCCCGCACCGCGGCGAAGGCGCCGAGGATCGGCTTCACGTCGTGGGCGTTGACCCAGGGTTTGCGAACCTTGGGCTCGCCTGCGCATACCTTGACACGTTCGGCCGGCCGCAACTGCTGGACGCCCGCGTGGTGCGAACGAAAAAAGCGGGGCGCAAGGAAAAACGCCTCGACGAAGATTTGCGCCGGCGCCTGGGCGAGATCTCCGACGCCGTGGTGGGTTACATACGGGAACACGACCCGGCCCTCGTCGTTTTTGAATCGATGGCGTGGGTCCGGAACGCCTCCGCTTCGGCGAAGATGGGTCTCGCCTGGGGCGCCGCGTTTGCCGTGGCGCGCGCCTTTGAACTGGCGACGGATGTTTACGCGCCCAAGGAAATCAAGATCGGGTGCGGCTTGAAAGCGACGGCGTCAAAGGTCGAGGTGGAGGCGGCGGTGAAGGAGGCGTTCAAGAATTCGCCCTTCCAGAACTGGCCAACGACCAAGATCATCGAGCACGCGGCCGACGCCGCGGCCGCCATCATAACGGCTGCAAGGGACGAACGGTGGCGCGTGATATTCAAGGCTCGAAGCGGGAGGCTGTGATGGCTGAACCGGAAACGAAACAGGACGAGAAGAACTTCGGGCTCCGCATCAAGTGCACGCGATGCAGGGTGGAACAAACGCTCGACTTCGGCCGCTGGCCGGTTCGCATCGTGGGCGCCATCGAAGCCATCTGTCCGGTGTGCGGAAACCGCGTGACCTACATCGGAACCTTCGGGCAGCCGTTGCAGGAGGCCCGGTTCCTTTCCGATGTGGCCGCGGCGCAGGCTGCCGGCTCCTTTCCCGCGGAGGCCGGAAAGTGTGAGAAACGAGAAGGCGAGGAAGGTGATGAAATCGAATCCGAACCTGACGCATGAGGTGGTCCTGAACCTGGGCGGCAACGCGGTCATCTCCGTCCGCGTTCCCGAGGCAACGGCCGGGCAGGTGGCGCAGGCGTTCGGCATGAACTGGCCGGCGCCCTACCTGACGAAATGGCCGCTCCTGATCCGAGCCATCGGGCAGTCCGGCGCGGTGGAGGCGCAGGCCCTCGCGGATGCGCTGAAGCCCGTGGTGGAAATCCCGGAAGGGGAGTTCGTGCTGTGGCTCGTGGGGCGCAAGGGCGCCCTCGATGCGCCGCCTCCCGAGGCCAAGGATGGGGAGCCGTTCGAGGTTTTCGACCTGGACGCGGCCTTGGAACGGGTGCGGGAGCGTTGCAGCGTTTGCAAGGATTTCGGCTGGATCGTCCAAACGGCCGGCCCTGGGGAGGTTCTCGCCCGATAGCAGGCCGTGTCGCGCCGTGTCGCTGCCGCTGACGCGTTCCGGCGCGGCGCCCTGGAGGCTGAATAGGGGACCGGGTAAAATGCGGCAGACAGGCATTGACAGGGGGCAGCAGATGTATCCCCAGGGGCAGGCGGTGCCCGTGGTGGAGTTGACCATCTACGGGGCGACTCCCTGCGGCGTTGCACGGCCGGTGATGGAGGTTGAACTTCTGGCGGCGCCGGCGAACAGCCCGGCCGCCCTTGCCGCTGGAATTCTCATCGCGTGGCGCTACGCGGTGGCCGCCGGCTGCGCTGATCTGTGCCGCTGCTGTGAACCCTACCGGTGGAGGTTTACGGTATTCCTTGACGGCCGCAAACTTGGAACGTTCAACGGTGCAGGCGGTGATGATTCGTGGCGGTGGAATTGACGACAGCATCGCGGTATCCGGTTGGCGCCCTTGAATCTTTGAACGTTCCAACTTGACCGGCCCGCTGAGGCGGCGTATAATTCAGACAGAAGGCGGGAAAGAAACCCGCCAAACAGAACGGGAAAGCGCATCGTGTCCTCAACGTGCGCAATCCTTGCCGCCGGGCCGTTGCGGGTGAAACCGTAACGGTCCTTTTTTTTGGGGCGCGTGCGGTTGAACGATGGCGAGCGGTTCCGATATCTGATTGCCCTGCGGGAGCAAACCCTGGAGGCGCTGCGCGAACGGTTGGCCGAGGTGGAATCCGCAATCGAACGAAAGCATCCGCGGAACCCTGGGGACTGGTATTTCGAGCGGCTGGCGTTGCGGCTGGCCATTGATGTCCGTGAACAGGAGGCAAGCGGTGGGGCTCAACCCGATCAGGCTGTCTAAAGATTGGCCGGTGTTGCTCAACGAGGCCGAGCGCCGTGGTTTGAAATCGCACGAACTGGGGCGCCTGCAAAGGTTCGTCGAGGAAATGGTAGCGGCGCCGGAATGGAAACTCGCGCAGATCTTGACGGAACTGGTCGAGGCGTTGGGCGCGCGTGAACGTGCACGCGGGGAGGAGCGTAAAATCTATCCGGTGAGCGAAATGCTGCCGGCGAAATGTGAGAAACCGAAAAAGGAGGGAAACGGTGAGCCACCTCTCGACGATCCTGGCGCGGGCTGATCGGTTCGCGCGTTTCGGCGTCGGTGATTCCCGTTTCCGGCAGGCCGTCATCAACGCGCGCGAATACCTCGACACCTGGGACGATTGGACGGCGTCCGAGGGCACGGCCGCGAACCGGCTGCTCGAAAAGCACGCGGATGTCCTGCGGGAGGAAACGGAGCGCAGGTACCCGAACGGGTACCCGTTGAAACGCAGGTGAGTACACTGTGGCCGGAATCGCAGACCGTGAAGGTTTCGCACAAGTGGATGACGACGCTGTGGCGCGGGTGCACGCCGGAATTTATCCGGGACGTGTGCCTGGGCCGCTGCTGCCGTGGTAGCGGTGGCCGCGTCCTTGTCTCCATCGCGCCGGATGAGGTTCCTGCAATCGAGGCCCGCGGCGTTTCGGTTCGTGGTGGTCGAATTCAAGCGCGCAAGCGATGCCCGTTCCAGAACCTCGCCAACCTGTGCACGCTGCACGGCACGGATGACAAACCATTCGGATGCATCGCGAGCCCGTTCACGGTGAACAAATCAGGAACCCTAATCGTGAGGCATCGATACATTCACTTCCCATGCTTCAAGACCGGAACCCTGCCGGCGTACGTTGCCTTCCGTGCGAGCCTGGACCTGCTGTTCGGTTCCGACGGCGCCGCTGAACTAATCCGGAAACTGGAACACACGGGCGACGATGTTCGCGTGCCGATCTCGCCCGATGTATTCGCGCGGCTGCGCTACCTCGACGGCGTAAAGGTTGGAAAATGACGGCACAGTTGGACCTTTTCGGAAACGAAATCGACAACTTCAAAAACGCGAAGGAGCGTTATGGGGTTTGGCCGGTCACGGTTTGGGACTGTGACTTTTCCGACCCGGTGACGCGCGACCTGAAGAAGTTGATTGGCGATTCCGCACAGAACCGCGCGGGCTGTGCCCAGCGTGGAACCGGGAAACTGAATTACACGGCCGGCCGGAATCCGCCGGGGCAGAGCAAGCGTTCAACGCGGGCCGGATGTTTCCAGTCCGAAAGCGTGCACGATTCGGAATCCTGCTACAAAGTGGATTCCTCCGTGTTCAACCCTGCCGTCGCCTCGTGGATTCTGAATTGCTTCGCGCCCGCGGAAGGCGTGTGTTTCGATCCGTTCGGCGGCGGCGGAACGCGGGCCATCATGGCGGCGAAGCATGGGCTGCGATACGTTGGGATGGAACTGCGGCAGGATGAGGTTGAGGCCGTGATGGAACGCTGCGACGCTGCCGGCGTTCGTGAAAGCGTTACCATTCACACGGGCGACGCGCGCAACTGTTCGCAGGTGGAAGACGGCACCGGCGATTTTCTCATCACCTGCCCGCCTTACTGGAACCTCGAAAAGTACGACGGGGGCGATGCCGACCTTTCCGAGATTGATGACTACGATTCCTTCAACGCGGAACTGTCCAAGGTGGTGCGGGAAACGTGGCGCGTGCTCAAGCCGGGCGCCCTGGCCGTTTGGGTTGTGGGCCTGCACCGCGACGGGAAGGGCAACCTGTGCGCCATGAACCACGATGTCGCCAAGATGCATCAGGAGGCCGGCTTCTGGTTCAAGGAGGAAATCGTACTCGCGCACCGGAACAATGGCGCGATTCAGCGTGTGGGAAACTTTGAAAAGGGAAACAAGTTTCTAATCCGGACGCACGAGTACGCGCTCGTTTTCGTGCGGTTGGCCAGCGCGCCGAAACCCAAGCGCGAGCCGCGTGCGCAACGCAAGCCGGCGGCGGCCGTCGCTGAAAAGCCGGCCGCGCCTCCCGATCCTGAACCGGAGGAGGCCGTGGAGTGTGAGAAACCCGCGGCCGATGTCGTGCGGGAAATCGAGCCGCCCGTTTCTGTGGAGGCTGCGGCTCCAAAACCTGAACGCAAGAAGCGGGAGATCACTCCCCCCGATTATGAGCCGCTGTTCCTGCGGGCTGATGGTGGCCGCCCTGCGAACGTGCCGGCGCCCAAGCCGGAACCACGACGGCAGGAACCCGAACCGTCGGCGCCCGTCGAGACGACGCCGTGCCGGTGTGTGCCCGAACCCGAGCCGCAGGCGCCCTTCTGCTTGCCGGATGCCGCTGCGATTCGCGTGCGCCTGCGCGTGGTGGCGCCGCCCGACGAAAGCACAGCGCGCAGGAAGCGAGCCCGCGATGTGTTCGGATAGGGCAGGCCAACTCGACCTCTTCAGCGGCGGCGTGGTCGACGAAATCGCTGACGCGAAAGCATCCTTCGGCGTGTGCGATGCTACCGTGTGGCCGTGCAATCTTTCCGACCCCAGGGTGCAGCGGGTGAAAACCCTCATCGCCGACTGGGGCGAGGCCCGTGCCGGTGATGGTAAGGTTTTCTTCGCCGGTGCCTGGAGGGAGGTGGGCACATCGGCCTTCTACACGGGGCGCGGGTTCGGCGTGTTCAACCCGCAAATCGCCTCGTGGATTCTGAACGGGTACGCGCCGCGGGACGGCGTGTGCTTCGATCCCTTTGCCGGCGGTGGTACGCGAGCCATCATGGCGGCGAAGCACGGGTTGGAATACGTGGGCGTCGAACTGCGGGCCGAGGAGGTTGCGGCCGTGCGCGCAAGGTGTGCGGCCCTGGGCGTTGGCGAACGTGTGAGAATCATCGAAGGTGATGCCCGGTCCTGCCCGCAGGTGCCCGATGCTTCCGCGGATTTCCTAATCACGTGCCCGCCGTATTGGAACCTCGAACAGTACGACGGAGGCGATGCCGACCTTTCGATGGCCGAAACGTATGAGGGCTTCAACGCGGAACTGCAAAAGGCCGTCCACGAAACCGCCCGCGTGCTCAAGCCTGGGGCGGTTTCATGCTGGGTCGTTGGGTTGCACCGGGACGAGGCCGGCTCGCTGTGCGCTATGAACCATGACGTCGCACGGATGCATCGGGCCGCCGGGTTCCGGTTCCACGAGGAGGTCATTCTGCATCAGCAGAACACCGGCGCGATTCAGCGTGTGGGGAACTTTGAAAAGGGGCGTCGGTTCCTGATTCGGGTGCACGAATACGCGATGATTTTCATGCGATAATGAACGTTCAAAATCAAGAATAGGCCTCCTGTCGTCGTATATTCCTTCAGAACGGGGGCACCGGCTCCCAACCGAGCGGCAAGTTTTGCAGGAGGAAACGATGCACAAGTATCACGCCTTCAAGGACATCCCCGAACTGGCGGCGGAACTGAAAGCGGCGCGCGAACGGTTCCGCGATTCCCTCGAACCCCAGGGCGACATCGAGATGGTCATCGAGCAGGAGGGCGACGTGCGGCGCGCGATGCTGCGCGTGGGCGCCGGCGACGCCGCCGGGCTGTTCGGCCTCAAGGGGTACGTGCACTCCCAACTCTCCGAGCGCCTGTTCAAGAAGGGCGGCGCCTACTACCAGCGGCTCCTCCAGGAGGCGCCGGAACTGCTGGCGACGAACGTGAACCACTGGCTCACCGCGGAACCGAAACGGCGCCGGCTGCTGCGGTTCGACGGCCTGGACGTGCGGGCGTTCCTTTCGGATCGGTTCCGCATCATCGACAACCTCGACATCCTCACGACGGCCGTGCAGGTGATCACCGGCAGGGACGGCGAGAACGGCGAGGAGAAACCCTTCGCCCGCGGCGCGCGGTGTTTCAACTGGGCGCTCTCCGACCGCCGGATGAACGTGTGCCTCGTGAATCCGTCGATGGTGGTGGACCTGAAGAACCCCGACCGCGGCGTGATGAAGGGCGTGTGGGACGAAAGCGCGCTCCGTGCGGGTGCGCACGCTTGGCTCACGCCGGCGCCCGAACACGGCGGCGACGACGGCGGGCATTACGTTTGCCCCTCCGCGCGGCTGAAGAACAGCGAAACCGGGCACGGCGGGTGCAACGTGAACCCCGGCCTCCTCGAAAGCGGGTGTGTCAATATGGCGTGGCTCGAGGTGAACCTCGCGCAGGTGCACGTCGGCCGCGTGCTGCAAGAGGACGACCTCATGAGCGACGACACGCGCCGCAAGGAAAACGCGCTGATCTTCGCCAAGGTGGCCGACGCGGTGCGCGCGGTATTCGACCCCGAACTGCTGCTCAAGAACGTGCGGAAATTCGCGGGGCTGGCCGACGAACTCGTGGACCGCAAGGAGGCCATCAACCGCATCGCGAAACTGCCGGGCATCACCGAGGAAATCCGGGACGACATCTTGACGGCCTATGCGCCGATGGGTTCCTCGGACACGCTGCTGGACGTGCAGCGCGCGGTGACGAACGCGGCGCACGCGGTGCGGCAGCGGGACGAGGAACAGGCCCTCGAACTGGAGGAACTGGGCGGCCGCATCCTCGAGCGGGGCATGGCCGCGCTCACGGCGTAACCTGGGCAACCCGAAACACGGAGCGCCGCGGGAGCCGTGAGGTTCCCGCGGCGGTTTTCTATGCTGCGCACGGGTTGGGACTGGGCGGATGAATTCCAAGAGCGAGTCGCCCGCCGGCTGCAAGCCTACGACAATTCGATGGCGGCGTTCACCGTGACGAACGCGACGCCGGCGCGGTTTACTATCGACCCGGCGTTGGTCGCCAGCACTGTCCCGCCTCCCGAACCCGTCCCGGTGGCGGAACCTGAACGCGAAACCGACGACGGGGATAGTGAATTCCGCGGCGCGCTGTACGCGGCCATCGGTCACGCTACCGGCAAGGTTCCGAAGCGGTACGTGCCGGAGCCTGCGCCGCCTCCACCGCCGCCTCCCTGGGGTTTCGTTCGCGGGGATTCAATCAACGGCGTGCAGGCTGGCGCCCTTGTGCTGGACGGCCGCGTGTTTCGTGCGAACACTGAAGGTATCTCCGTCGTCGGCGGCATCACGTGGCGCGGCCTTCGCGTTCCTGGCGAATTCCTCATCCGGCGAGAAGGCGCGCGCGCGGTTTTCTGGAGCATGACGCTGAACTTCACGGGGCTGCTGGGGAACGGGACGAGACTGCCTATTGCGGAGCGGCCGGTGTTCACGTTCGGCGGAACAGCCTCGGATTTCATCGACTGGGACGAACGCTATCCCGACGAACATCCCAGCGACGAGGTGAAACGGGCGCGCGTGCTGACCGTGTTGCGCGGTTGTTTGACGCAATTCGAGCACGACATGGAGGATGCCCGTGGTGAACTGCGGAACCGGCTGAGGGATTTCGGTATCACGCTCAGCAGCATGGCGCAGCAGGTGGCCGAGGCGTTCGGCAGGTTGCGCTCCGCGATTGCGGATTTCGGGACCTCCATGCGCGCCGCGTGGGTTGCCGCGCGTGATTTCAATCAGCAGGTTGAGGCGCTGAGCGAATTGCGCGGGGAACCGTTCGCGGGGATAACTTTCCAGCGTTCGGGCAGCGATAGGGGGTTGCAGGCCGAGCCCATAACAGAACTCCTCGCCGAGGAAAGAACTATCCCGCGAGCCTTTGAACTTGCCGAAGAACTTCAGGCCGTCGAGTACGCGGTGCGCGACACGTTTTCGGGGCGCCAACTGACGCCGGCCCTGGCCGAAGAGGTGGCCACGGTGACGGCCGAACTGTTGGAGGAAACCTTCCGTCGCATGGCTGGCGGCAGGAACATCACGCTCCCGCGGCTGAACGTCGCGCAGTCCCCGGCCCGCCGGCTGCACTTTTACTTCTCGACGCCGAGCGGTAACGGGCTGCCGTTCATCGGTCCGCTCGTTCGGTTTCTCACTCTTTGAACGTTCAAGCCTGGGCCGGTGCCTGGGCATCGAAAAACAAGTCGACATCCTACGTTCACGATGTGCAGGAGGTAGTCATGCCGGAACAGGAAACGTCGGACGCAACGGCAGCGGCCGAACAGGAACACAAGGAGGCGCAGGCGCGCACGGATTACGAGGGTTATCTGAACGACGTCCTCTCCCTGAAAACGATGACCGATACCGAGGCGTGGCGTTCGTTCTACTCCGTGCTCCGGCGCATGGAAACACAGCACGGCCGCGACGTGCTGAACGCCGAAAAAGCGCGCGAAATCGTGCGGCATCAGGAGGGCGTGAAACTCATCCGCGAAATCATCAAGCGGGTGCAACAGCCGGTCGACAACCTGTCGAACTTCTGCAATTCCGCTCCGCTGTTCGCCTCCCTGTTCGACGTGCGCGCGGCCTGGAACGAGGCCCTCGGCACGGTGGAACTGTCCAGGGTGCCCGGCGTGGAAAGCCGGCCGCGGAAAAAGAAGGGCGTCAAGAAGGCCGGCGCCGGCGGCAAGAAGAAGGCGCGGAAGAAAAAGGCGCCGCCCGCTGCGCAATAGGACGCCGCTACCTGCGCGCGTAAAATGGAGTCCATCGATTCCCGGTTGGAGGAAAGCCGATGGACCATCTCGTTCGGTACGAACTGCGAATCGGCCGGCTGCGCTTCGGGTTCGCGCGCGCCGGCGTTTCGCCTTCCTACGGTTGGCGCCGGATCGTGTGGCGCCTGTGGTTCAAGATCGACCCGAAACGGTACAAGCGGCTCCCAGGATGAGCAAAGGAGGAACGATGCGGGTTCTGATGTTTCTCACACTTTCCCTCGCGTTGGCGTTTCTGTGCGGCTGCCCGACCCATAACCTGCTGAGGGAGACGCCGTTGAAGTGGGATGTGAACCTCGCGGAACGCGAGGCGGCGCACTGGACGGAACTGCAAACGCACCTCCTGCCCGAGGGCCTCGTGGTGTATATGAAGCGGCCGCCCTACGACACCGCGGCGTTATACCGGCAGGGAACGGTCCAAGCGGACGGCGCCTACTTCTCCGGGTACGTGCTGGCCACGCTGTGCTTCAAGTGGAAAGTGACGGGTGACCCGGCGCTGCTGGAACAGGCGAAGAAGGTGTGGGATGCCCATCACTTCCTCGTAACGGGCAGCGGCTACCCTGGCCTCGTGGCGCGTTCGTTCGGGAAAAACGACCCGAATGACGAGGCGTACGTGTTCCGAAAGGACGGCAGCGGCGACGGTCTCATCGGCTGGATGTTCGGGACGACCGCGTTCGTTCGCCTTGTGGATGACCCGGTGCGCAGGCAACAGGCCGCGGCCGACGTGAAGGCCATCTGCGAACACTTGCGAAAGCACGACCTGAAGATCTATGAGCACGACGGGAAACCCACGCCGTACGGCAACTTCAAGACGCCGGTCGTGGGCGTTCCGATTGCGCACTATGCGCTCCCGATGTGCGGCCTTGCGGCGTTGGCGGTCTACCTGAACCCGAACGATGAGGCGTGCGCGGAGTTTCAGCGGTGGATAAACGAACAGCACTATCCGCGACAGACCCAGTATTTTTATCCGTGGTTCCCGCAGGCCGCTGACAATTCCTGCGCGTTCGCGTTGAACCTCGTGACGGCATGGTGGAACGACGAGAACGAGCACCGGCGCGGGTTCTACCGGCAGGGTGCGGATGCGTTTTGGGCGCGCTGCTACGACTGGCAGATGGCGCTTTTCGCGTTGTGTTATAAATTCACCGGCGGCGACGATCATTCCTCGCACATCAGGGACGGCATTGATAGACTGCGGAACGTTTCGCCCTACTACCGGCAACTCGTTGACGAGAAACGAAAGGAACACGCGGCCATCGTGCCCATCGAGGACCGGCCGTTTTCGTCTGCGATCTGGACCCGCGACGTGTGGGACGAACTGCTGTCGCAGGAGGGCGAACGTGTTGACGTGTACCGTTCGCGACAGGATTTCCTTCTGGCGTATTGGTTCGGCCGCTACCTGGGCGAATACGGGGAGGCAGGCGATGGCGCTGAGTGACGACTACGTTCTGCCGATTGGTTTTCACAAGGGCGAACGGCTGGCCGATGTTCCGTTGCGCGATCTCGACGGCCTCGTGGGTTGGCTGGAGGAACGTGGCCTCGTGGAACGGTTCCGCGAATTGTACGACGGCCTCGTGGAATACCTGCGCGACAACGGCTACGACGCGGAGGGCGACGAATGAAGCAGCGCGTGACGTGTAGGGTTCTCACACTTTATCAGCCTTGGGCAACTGCGGTCGCCCTGCGGCTGAAAACCATCGAGACGCGGAACTGGGGGACCCGGTACCGCGGCGCCCTGGGGATTCACGCCGGCAAGCGTTGGGACAAGGCCGCCGAGGCGTTCATGCCGCGGGAGGTCGTGGAACGTGCGGCCGGCGAACGCGGCGCCCTGCTGGCCGTGGCCACGCTCGCGGACGTGTTCGAGTACGCGACGGCGGAAACGTGGAAGGCGGAAATGGGCGCGCACCTCTGTCCGCTGCACTACTGGGAGCCGGGGAAGCACGGTTGGAGGTTGGAGGAAATTCGGGGCATCGTGCCCGTGCCGATCAGCGGGGCGATGGGGTTGTGGAATTTCGAGGGAGAAGTCGAGTTCATGGAGGAATGATGGACCACCTGTTCAACCCCTTTGACGGTGTGGAACGGCCAACGGACAAGGAACTGGAAACGGTGCCGGCCAACGTGCGCGCCTACCTGCAACGGTTGGAGGCGTTCATCAAACACCTCCGCACCTCGCCCCTCACCGCGGAGATGCTCGCGAAGGCGTACTGGGAAACGACGCGGCGCCTGGAAAATGCGGAGATGCGCGGCAAGGGAGTGGCGCGGCCCTGGGCCGAACTGCCCAAGGTGAGCCGGGAACGGATGGAAACGTGCTTCGCTCTCATCATCGACCGGCTGCACGGTGTGGCGACGAAAGCGGTGACGCCGTTCGCGGATGCCCTGCGGCCGCCGCAGTACCACGAACTGAAGGACATGCTCGTTGCGGCGTTGGCCGATGAGAAAACGCGCGCGGCGCTGCCGGCGTTCCTCGAGGAGCAGGTGCCCAAGGCAATCGAACCGAACAGCATCGCCGGCGTGCTCGTGGATTTCTTCGCGTTCGTGATCGACCGCCACCTTGCGAAGCAGTACAGAAAAGTCCACCATACGATTTTCGGGGCGGAAGCGGAACCGCCCGACGAACCGTCCCAGGAAGGGAAAGAGTAATGGAGGATCGCATGGATGAAAGGCCTCGAAATTCGGAAGGATTTGGCTGACGTTCCACGGGCAATCCTACTCGATTCGGAAACGATGGCGCAGGTGTGCGCCCGTGCTGCGACCGAAGCAGGCGCCACGGTTCGCGGCGTGCTTCATATCCCCTTGGGCGCCGATTCACCTCCCGGCCTCACCGTGGCGATCCTGCTGGACGAGAGCCACGTCACGGCGCACTCCTACGCGGACGACGGACTGCTGGCCTTGAACGCCTTCACGTGTGGCAAGCGTGCGAACCCGCGCAAGGTCATCGAGGCAATTCAAAGGGCGGTCGGCGGCCGGGAAATCTTCAGCGACGAGACGCCGCGGTTCAATGTGGAGGCATACGTTGGGGAGCCTGTTCGATAACCTGGGCCTGAGCACGGCCGAGTTTTCACCGTGCCGGCGCTACCGGTACGCGCTCTTCCGAACCTGGGAAAAGCGCGGGCTGTCCGTGATGTTCGTCGGGCTGAACCCGTCAACCGCAGACGAGACCGAGAACGACCCAACGGTGCGGCGTTGCATGGGCTTCGCTGCGCGTTGGGGTTACAAGGGGCTTATCATGGCGAACGCCTTCGCCTACCGGGCAACCGATCCCAGGGAAATGAAGGCGGCCGATGATCCCGTTGGGCCGGATAATGACGAATGGCTCCGCAGGCTGGCGTTTCAAGCCGGCGCGATTGTGATCGCGTGGGGCGTTCACGGCGTGCACCGTGGGCGCGATGCCGAAGTCCTGAAGGTGCTCGAACCCTGGCCTCTCCTGTGCCTGGGCAAAACGAAAGGCGGCCAACCTCGACATCCCCTCATGCTGCGAGCCGATGAACAGCCGCGGCGTTTTCTGCTGCGTCTTTGAACGTTCAAAAGCGGGCGCCGTAAAATAACAGGTGGGCGCAACCGTGGGGAGGTTGGGGAACTGCCCTCATAGGATGCCCGCTGTGTGAACCATGACAACGAGGAAAAACGAGTTGCCGCAGGGAACGCGGACGGCGTTCAACGGAAAAGGTCTCGCAGGCGACGCGAGTTCGTGCGCATCCCGAAACCGGATGAGGAACTGTTGGCGCAGGTGCGCCGGCGCGCAGAGGGAAAGCATGAACAGGAGGCCGAGGACCTGATTGCCCTTTACACGGACAACCTCAGCCTCGCCCGCTTTTTCCAGAACATTTATCCGCGTCCGGATCAGCGCGACGATTGCCTGTTGACCGCGCGGCTGTGCAAGAAGGCGATGTACTCGTACCTTCGCGGGCGGCACAGAACTCCGGCCGGCGCAGAACGTGGCGAGGTAGAAGGTGAGAAGCGAAAGTACCGCAAGCGAAGGGGCCGCCGTGCAGAACCCGAACGCGACGGATGACCTGTACGAGTGCCTCTGCGACGGTGTCGGCTGTGGCTGGCGTGGGCCTCGGCGACACCTGCGCTTCGTCTGTGGCGCGTTCGTGTGCCCGGCGTGTGGGTTGAAAGTCGACATCCCCCTGCCGCCGGAAGCCGAGGAGGCGCCGGCGGATGAACCTGCCGAATAGACCCATCGTAGGATTCACCGGAACGCGGGCCGGCATGACGGCCGCCCAAGCCGAAACCGTGCGGCGCCTGCTACGCGAATTGAGGCCCGCGGAATTCCATCACGGTGATTGCGTTGGGGCCGACGAACAGGCGCACGCGCTGGCCATGCGCGCCGGCGTTCGTGTGATCATTCATCCCCCGGAATACGGGCGTCATCGCGCGTGGTGCCTTGGCGCCGCTGCGGTTCTCGACGTGAAGCCTTACATGGAGCGCAACGCCGATATCGTTGCGGCCTGTTCCATTCTCATCGCGACCCCGCAACAGGCCGGCGAGATCGTGCGCTCTGGAACCTGGGCCACGGTGCGGCGTGGGCGGAAGGCCGACCGGCTGCTGCACGTCGTGGCGCCGGATGGAACCGTTGGCGACGGGCGCCCGGTGCCTGGGGCAGTTCCAAAGAGTGAGAAACGCGCGGGCTTCACCGCGGCCGAGGTCATCGAAGCATGGGCCGCCCTCGCCCGTGCGCTGCCGACGCCGGAAGAAGCGGCGCGAAACTTGAAGGCGAATTTCCGCAGGCTGTATCGCCTGGGGCTGCGGACGGCTGTACCTGCTGAAACGTGGCGCGTGACGACGGCGAAGGCGTGCTTTGCGGTTTTCGTGCGCGGTGGCGTGGTGGTAGATTCGGCTCCGTACGGCAAGCCGTGGGCGGTGGGGCAGACCATTGACGGGCTGACCGCTCACGTGCGTTCCCGTGGCGGAACTGTTGAAAGGCTGGGCTGATGATGCTGGCTGTCGAGATCGTGGTCCCGGTACCGCACGATGTGCCGTGGTATTGGATCATGACGCTGATCGTGGCCGGCGGCGCCGTCACCGTGTGGGGTTTTCACGGCATGGCGAGGGCGTGGCTGGCCGAACCTGACAAGGAGCGTCGGCGCCTCATCGTCCTGTGCGATTTGCTGGCGCTGTTCGTGTGTGCGGTGGCCGGTGGCGTGGCCGGTTCCCGCGTGTGGGATGGTGCCCTGGGCGCCTGCTGTGGGCTGGCCGGCGGCTTCGGGTATCAGTTCTTCATGCGGGTCATCCGTGCGGTGGCGCGCAAGCGAGGCGCGTTGAACGGGAACGGCGACGATACACGAACTTGACCGCCGCGGCGTCCCGCGTGTAGAATAGGCGGAAACGGGGGCGCCTTGAAAGGTTACACGTGGAAACTCCGAAAACAGGGCAGGGGCCGGTCAATTCCAAAGGCAACCGGAGGGGCATGACACCGGAAGCGAAGAAGGGGCTGGCCATCGGGCGCAAGGTTGCGCTCCAAAACCAGAAGGCGACCCGCCGTGGGCACGCCGGGAAAGACGGCCGCACGGCCGGCCTGCGCGGGCGCGCAGCGAAACTCGTTGAGGCGCGGATTCAGAAGTTTATCGAAGCCTATGACGAGGAGCCGCAATTCCTGACGGCGTCGGTGGTGGGAACCATGCTCGCCGACCTTTCCGACGCCAACCGTTTCCTCCGCAAGGCGTGGGATTACGTGCACGACCGAATGAAGGACGGCTGCGATCCGAAGGAACTGCTGCGCGTGGTGGAGGAACTGCGGCGCTGGAGCAAACTGACGACGGAAACGGCGCTTCGCGTGGCCGAGATTTCGCGGCGTGGCGGGCCGGGTGAACCCGATGAATACCTGCGGGGTCGTTATGGTGTCCAATCGCCGGCCGTTTCGCAGGGTGAGGGAAAGCCTGGGGGGCCGCTGGGCCTTGTCCCCGTGACCGTGGTAGGCGCCGCGTCAGGCGGTCCCGCGGGCGGCAACCCCTGGGACCCTGCACTCGAAACCGAACCGCGCGGAGACGCGAACGTCGGCGACGACACGGGCGATGACACCGGGGATGCCCTGGGCGAATCACAGGAACCCGAGGTCGGCGCCGACGAACCTGCCTGACACGCCTACCATTTTGAACGTTCAACCCCTGCGAGGCGTATGTTCTGACGGAAGCATTTTGGGAGGTTCCAGATGGCTTCGGCGTTCGATGAACTGCGGGAACTTGCGGGGCTGTTCCGTTCCTTTGCCTCCGAGGCAAAGGCGGGAAACCGCCGGCTGACGGCCGAGGCCTGGGAGCAGGCGGCCGAACGTGTGGAGGAGGCGCTGGACCGCAGCGATCCCGAACAGGAAACGGAACCGCCTCCCCGCAGCATGGCCGACGAATTGGCCGAACGTTTCGGGTACCGTTCACATCAGGGAATCGGGGTGGATAGCGCGGCCGAACTGCTGCGCGCCGGCCGTGCCCTGGCCGTACTGGACGCCCTCACCGGGCTGCCCGGCGTGCCTGTCACGTTCACGGCTGAACTGCCCGGCAATCCAGTCGAGATTCGGGGGAGCCTTTCGATGGCCACGCTGGAGGATTTCGCGCTGGCCGTGCGCGGTCTGTACCGGCAACCGAAGGAGGTGCCGGCGCCCGCGCGGGAGCCGCGGCACGTACGCGGCCGGGCCGTGCCGCCGGTGGAAAGAATCCTCGAACCCGTGCCCGACCCCGTGGGCAACACGCCGGGGACGATGGTTTCGTGCCGGGGCTGTGGCGCGCAGAACCCGGCCGGGCTCATGGTGCGCGGAGACAACGGGTACTTCTGCGACAAGTGTGCCGCCGATGCGCTGGCCGTGTGTTCGGCGTGCGGCGGAACGGATCGGGTGCGGCGTATCAAATCATCGGGCCGTGCCCTGTGCCGGCGTTGCATCGAGAACGGGGAACCGCAACCGCCGCGCACGTGTCCCGAGTGCGGGCTGGCGCGCGGGGAACTCCTGCGCTTCGCGGGTTCGGATGACGTGATGTGCGACGTGTGCCGTGAACGTTACGACCGGCGCGTTGCGAATGAAATCGCCGAGGCTGCGGCCGGCGACCCTGGCGAGGCCGGGGAAGAAGAACTGCGAAAGGATGAACCGGATGACCGAGAACACGACGGCGAGTGACGCGCCCGAACAGGCGCAGGCCGAGGAACCCGTGGAGGCGGTGGCCGTTGACGTGACGGCGCTCGTGGAAGCGAACAAACGCCTCATCACCGAGGTGGATCGGTTGGGCGGCCTGCTGCGGGAGGCGGCGGCCTATAACAAGGCCGCGCACGAGGCTCGCGCGGAAGCCCGTACGAAAGCGGCGGCCGCGATCCGCGACGCGAACAAACGCGCGGAGGCGCGGTTCAAGAAGCGCGCGGAGAAGTCGCGGCAGCATCAGGAGGAACGGATGGCGGCTGCGCGTTCGGAAACCGCGGCCGCGATACAGATGGCCGAGGAAAGCGCGGCGGAATTGGAATCACTGCGCGCCCTCGTGGAACGGGAAAGGCCGTTGCTCTGCATCGTCGAGATGCACTCCAAACTTTCCGAACCGGTGAAGGGATGCGTTTGCATGGGCTGCCGTCTTGTGGCCTCGCGCCGGGAATTCCAAGAGCAAATCAAGGCTCTGAAAAAGGAACGGCGCGACGAGGCGAAAGCGCGCGGCCCGCAGTCGAAGAAAAAGAAAAGGGAAAAGCGATGATGGATGTGCGCGAAGCGGTGGAGGTTCTGGAAAACCTGGGCAGCGCAAGCGACCCGGTTTTCTTCGCAGGCGTGGAAACTACTCCGACGGACCTTTCCTACACGGAGCACGCCGACAAGGACTGCCGTGAATTGCGCATCCGTTACGCGGTGGACGCCGGGCGTTGGGTTGAGGGGACGCTTTCGGGTATGGTGCAGGAACGGCTTCGCTATCAGTTGGGTTTGAAGCCTCTCCCGCAACACAGGCCGAAAGCGCGCACGCCGAAACGGGAACCCGTGGCGCGTGCGGAAGGAGGTACCGTGAACCATCCCGAACTCTCGCTCCTGGGCCGGCACCAGCCCACCGATGACGAACTGTTCATCCTCGAAACGCATGACGTGACGGACCACCGTTGCGCGTGTGGCGGCCGCCGTTTCAAGGTTGCCGTGTGCCGCGCGGAAGACGGGGCGCCGTCGTTCGCGGCGTCATATCTCATCTGCGCCGCGGACGGTTGCGGCAACCGCTACCTGATGCGGGCCGAGCCGAAGGTGAAACGTGAGAAACGGAGGCGATGAAATGGGCGATAAACTGGGGCGGGATTTCGTGGCGTTCGTGGTCAAGGAGCGCGTGGCGCGTGCGGCTGCCGAACACCTGCGGCCGCGGAGCGGCGTGTTCAACGACGAACAGCGCCATCGGTTCGTCGAGGTCATGATGGAAACCCTGGCGGCTGCCGCGGTTTCCATCGTGCAGCACGTGCAGGTCGAGCCGACGGCGGAAGGCGGCCTGCGCATCAACGGCGAAATCCCGGCGCCCGTGTTGCGTCACCTGGGCCTCTGCATCTGCAACCCCGAACGGCCGAACCTGGGCGAGCATCTTCCGAACTGCCCGGCGCGCGAACCTGGGAGCATTTTCCCACCGGCGCCGGTTCCCGGCCTTGGGCACTGGGGCGATCCCTGTCGTTACTGCGGCAAGGCGCACGACGAGGTTGAATCGGGGCCGTGTCCCGGACGCCTGGGCCGTTCCTGCACGTGCGACGAGATCGGCGACGAACCGTGCCCGGTGCACGGTCCGGAAATGGCCGAACAGGACGAACGAATCGGCCGGCAAAATTTCGAGTATCTTGCGAACGGTGGCGCCTGCCCTATGTGCAGGTCTACCGGCATGGAGTACATGAAGGCCGAGGGGAAGTTGCGGTGCCCTGATTGTGGCGCCGAATACTGTCCGCGATGCGCCGGCGTGATGAATCTGGACCTCGATGAACACGAGGCCGGCCTGCGCTGCAAGTGTCCGGCTCCGCGGCCGGGAAACGAGGACGGACACTTCACTGATTTCCCAGCATAGGGAGGCAAGGATGCCGGAATTTCGCGGCGTGCTGCGCGTGGAACCGTTGGACGGGGAAGCGCGTGAACAGGAAATCATCATCGCCGAAGGCGAGGGGCTGCTGCTGAAACTGCGGGAACCCGTGGACGAGAAGGGCATCGACAAGATCGTCGAGAACGTGGCGCAGTTCATGGCGGGGCAGCAGTCGGCGCTCATTTTCTCACACGATATCGACGTGTTCGTTCTGAAACGCAAGGGCGACCCGCAGGCTGAACCCGCGCCCGTGTGTTGGCTGTGTGGCGGGAACGACCCGGAACCCGACATCGTCATCACGGTGGAACGGGAAACGCCGGGCGGGGAACCGTGCCGGCCGAAGGACGTGCCCGTGCACACGGGATGCTATCAGGATCTTGACGCATGAACGAGGAAGAACAGCGACGCCGGGCTGCACGTTCGCCTTCCCAAGTGTGCCGGGAAGACAGCGTGCAGAACTGTCACGCCTGCGAGGCGGCCAACTGCGGCGACAACACGACGCCGGCCGTGGTGGAATTGCGGCGCAGCGCCGAACGCTGGCGGCAGCGTGCACTTTCGCCTCACCTTGACGGCGATGGGACACCGATGCTCTGGAGCCGCCTGTTCGCGGATGCCGACGCCAGCCTGCAAGTCGCCGAACGTGACGCGGCCGCCTTCCATCGCGTGATGCAACTGCTGCGCGATATGCTGAAACCGCACGGCACGTGCAAGCCGAGGGAACGCAAGGCGTGCACGGCGTGCAACGCGATGGACGAACTGGCGCGGATGCTTTCGGATTACAAGGGTGCGCCCTTGAAACTTTCGGAACAGGGGCCGACCGCCTGGGCATACGAGCAAGCGTGTAAGGCGTTGCGGAAGCACAGCGACGACGCGCAGGCGATGGCTCACGTCATCACGCGCTTCGGCGTTTCGCACGAGGACCTTGACGCCTGTGGCTGTGAGGAGTGCGAACGGGTGCGGCGCGGTATGCTGGGCGGCGGTTTCCTGCAACCGCGGAACGATGACGAGGCCCGGTACGCGGGGCCGTGAGCCTGGGCGTTTCTCACACTTTGGAGGGCGGCAAGGTGCCCAACCTGATCGAAGGGCTTCAGGAGGAGATGAACCGCTGCCGGGAACTGCTGAAGCAGTACGAGGAAATCGGGCCGGCCGGGGCGTTTGGGAAGGCCGCTATTCAACAGCGCATCAAGGCGGCCGAGGCTTCCATCGCGAGCGGCGATGTGGTGGATATGCTGCGCCAGTACGAGGCGCTGAAGGGATGTCAGTGATGAACCGAACGCGGAAACAGGAACCCCGCGGCTACATCCCCGCGCGCTTTCAAGCGGCGCCCGTCACCGCCCACCTGCCGGATGGAACCGAGCGGCCCGTTGAACTTCCCAAGGGAGTCATCGGCGTGCTGTTCGTGTACGAAAGCCGGGAGGCCGCATTGGAAGCGTATCCTGGCGCGCCGCTGCTCCAGATGTGGGACGACACCTGGGCGCAGAAACCCGGCGTCGAACCGCTGGCGGCTCATGCCGTGATGCTGCTGGCGGCGCAGGCGATGGATCCCAAGGACACGCGGCGCCCTGGAACGTGCGAACTGTGCGGCCGGCCGATGGCCGATGTGCGGCGTGTGCAGTTTCGGAAGCCGTGCCGTTCCGGCTATTTCGATGAGGTGAAGGAAGCCTGCCGTTCCTGCCGCACGCGGCGTGCAGGAAATTGGAGGTACGCGCAGGATGGAGAGTGACGCGGTAACGTGCCCGTCGTGCAACGGCGCCGGCGGTGGCGCCGGCATCGTTTGCGGTTCCAAGGGCTGCCGCCCGATGACGCTTTCGTGTTCCTTGTGCAACGGGACGGGGACGGTGGCGCCGTTGAAGGTGGAATGGTTCAAGCGTGGCGCGGCTATGCGCGAACGGCGCAAGGCGGCCGGCCGAACGCTGCGGCAGGAGGCGAACCTGCGCGGCATGACGCAGGTCGAACTTTCCAAGATGGAAGCGGGCCGCATCGAACCGGTGGAGGACGCCGGTGGATTGGACGATTGAACGTGACGCGGCTGGGATGCCCGTTCGCCTGTGGTGGACGCCCGGCCTTTCCGAGGCCATTCGCAAGGAACGTGAGGAACGGGAACGCAAGGCGCGGGGGCGCGTGTATCCCGCGGCGCGTGCCTGGGCGTTCAAGCGCGGCCTCTGTGATGCGGACGGCTACCTGCTGCCGCCCAAGGATGAGAAGGATGACTGAGGGTTTCTGCACGCGGTGCGGTTTCAAGATCGAAACCTTCAAGGGCCTGGGCGCCTGCCCGCGGTGCGGAACGAAAGGCATCCCGTGCCTTTCCGAGAATCAGGTCAACGTTTCCATCAATGTCCACGAACTGCGCGTCCTTTGCATTTGGGCGGAAAACTGGGCGCTCGCGCACGCCGACGTTGATGAGGACGTGGTGTACGCGATTGCCCTGCGCTTGCGCCGGCAGTTGGGCGAAAAGGACACCTCGCTGACCTTGGCCGATGAACTGCGGGCGCTGCGGGATGCCGGCTACGATGTCGATACGAACCTGCCCGCGGGAGACAGGCCGTAGCGTGAACGTTCAAACGTCGGCGTCGTAGAACCCTTCGGAGGTTTCTATGCTGCCGAAATTCCCCATCCGTGTCGCGCCCGGTTTCCCTGGCGAAAGCGTGCCCGAACAGGTGGCGCTCTGGAACAGCGAAATCGGACGCGCTTTCGTGCTACTATGGCGCCCGTGTCATCTTGTGAATCAAGACTTCTGGTCCGAGGCGTTGCACGTGGTCAAAACCCTCGAACGGGAACGGCCGCAAACCCTGGAAGAATTCAAGCGCATCTTCGGCGTGCCGGAGTTGCGCTTTTCTAATTTCACAAGCGGCGACGTGGAACGGTTCCTTCCCGAAGCCCTGCCGTACCTGCTGGGCGAAAAGGAGGTCCCGTACGAAATGCTCGAGGCGAGCGATGCCTGAACTGAAGCGACGTTACGTGTGCGGCTGTTGCGGGTTCGCGGTGACGATCATGGTGCAGGTCGACGAGAACGGCAAAGACATCGCCCTGGGCGATTGGCTTTCGGATATGCTGCCCGAGGATATTCGCTGCCCGTTTTGCGCTGCGCCTGACCTTGTGCAGAACGGTGACAACTATGCGGAACGTGACGCCGCTGAGGAGGAACGTGATGGAGAATGAGAACCCGCGGCGCTACGTGTACGGGATGTCCGTGCCTGTGCACCTGATCGGCGGCCCGCTGGATGGCGAGCAGTACGTGCTCATCCCGATGGGAGCCTGGGCCATCCCCGCGCGCCTTTCGTTTTTCTCCCGCACGGTGTGGGAAATCTACGAGCAGAGCAAGGTCTGCACGTGGAGCGGGCTGCCGCGCGACGGCCGCATCGAACCGTTGCGGTACGAGTACGCGGGGCACGCTCCGCTCATCGGCGGGAACCTTGACGCGGTGGTGGATGCCGGGCAGGCGATGCGGTGGTTCATGGATCAGGACGCGAAAGCCTTCCCGCTGTCAACGGTGGCCGATTCGGACCGGGCGAAATTCGCGGCCGGCCGTGCCTGGGACTGCGCTGCGGCGGGGAAGCCGTTTCCGAGCGATGTGTGCGAATGGCGGCGCCCCGATGACGGCGTGTGCCTGCACAGGCGGAATCCCTGGAAACCGTGCGCGCGGGAAACGTGCCCGTACCCTGCGCGGCGCGAGGTAGACTACCTGTGGCCGCACGAAATGGGACGGGAGTCGTGCCCGTGGGCGGCTGCTGGGAAAATAGGCGAGTGTCCGACTTGCGGGTTGCGCGTGTACGTGGAAGGCGGGGAACGCAAAACGTCGAACGTGGACCCGGCGCGGTTCGGTTCGCATCACTATCCCGATGCGCCGCACGCGACGAGCGACTGCGCGCACGGGTGCGGCTGTTGGGCCGGTCCCTTGCGGAGCGGCGGCCCGGTGGATCCGTTCGGGCCGTGTCCGGAGAATCCGCTTCACAAGGAACCGGAAAAGGGATACGAGCCTGGGGTTTGATGGCCCTCCACGATGGCCCTCCGATGGCCCTCCGACGGTGCGGTGTTGGCGGCGCGACCGCAAAGTGTGAGAAAACGCGCCGAGTTGACCCATGTGGGCGCCCACATGAGCGCCAACGTTGGCGAGGTGACCACCGGTGAAAATCGAAGAATTCATCGCGAAAGTGAAGGCGGCCATCGCGCAGGCCAAGGAAACGCACGGCGAGGGCGCCGGCGGGAAGCGGTGTGAGATTCCGCTGTCGGCGATGGACGCACTGCTGAACCATTACGAGGGGCGCATCGCTGCGGCGGAACAGCGCGCGGCCAAAGCCGAGGAACAGGCTGCGACGTACAAGACGGCCGCGGAACTGATGAAAAGCGGCGGCGGTTCCAACCCCATGAACTTCTTCGACGACCTTTTCAAAGGGAGGAAACCGTGATCATCGCGGTCGATTTCGACGGGACGGTCGTGGAGCACGAATTCCCCGAAATAGGAAAGCCGGCTCCGTATGCGTTCCACTGGCTGAAACGCTTCAAGGAACTGGGCGCCATTCTCATCCTCTGGACCATGCGGAACGACCGCGAGGGCGACGCGCCTTACCTGACGGCGGCTGCGGAATTCTGCAAGGCGCAAGGCGTGGAGTTCGATCACCTGAACGAAAACCCCGGTCAAGCGTCGTGGTCGCAATCGCCCAAGGCGTACGCGCACGTCTACATCGATGTCGCCGCGTTCGGCTGCCCGCTGCGGGACAATCCGCGCATGGGCGGCCGGCCGTTCGCGGACTGGCGGCGCATCGGCCCGGCGATGCAGGCGATGCTTCTGAACGAACGGGGCGGCGCCTGTCCCGAGTGCGGCGGCTGGGGGCTGCAATACCCTGACCCGGATTCTGGAACGTGCCCGCGGTGCAAGGGAACGGGCGAGGCGCCGGCCGAGTGCGCCGAGTGTCTGGGCACGGGGAACGTTCCCTGCGGCGCCGGGACGGTGCCGTGCCCTACCTGCCGGCCGGATGACCTGAAGGCGCTGGAGGAACAGAGCGGGCCGTTCCCGTGCCTGGGGGATGGTGATGAATAGTTGCGAACGCTGCAAGGTCATCGAGGAAAGCCTGCCGCAGTTGGCCGACGGTGTGCCGGCGCTGCTGGGGATGAAGGTGTTTCGCGTCTACTTGGGCGACCTGTGGGAAGCGCGCGTTGAAGCCCTGCATCCGCACGCGCTTGATCTCGTCTACACGAACGACGCGGACCATAGGGCGAAAGGCTCCCGCGTTCGTGGTTCCTGGGCGAGGCGGTGGTGTGCAACGGCTGCCGCGGCCAAGGCGATAGCGGAGTGCCCAACTTGCGAGGGCTCCGGAACCGTGCACGATGACGACCGTGTGACGCCGTGTCCCGCGTGCCGGCCTGTGGCTGCTGCGCGCGCAGAACGGAGGGCGCGTGATTGAGGTGGTGAACTTCAAGGCGTACGGCCGGCCGCGTGAACCCTGGGACGTCTACATCGGTCGGCGGAACCGTTGGGCCGGGCTGCTGGCCTCCCCGCTGGGCAACCCCTTCCGCGGGGCCGACGCCGTCGAACGCTTCGCGGAATACCTGCGGAACGCCATCGCGACGGGCGACCCCGGCGTGGTGGAAGAACTTGCACGGCTGCGCCTGCTGCACGCGGAACACGGCCGGCTCGTGCTGATATGATGGTGCAAGCCGTCGCCGTGTCACGGCGACACCCTGGCCGCCGTGTTGCGGGAATAGGAGGGTCGATGGATTCGACGTGGTGGGACCGCATCAAGGCAACGCTGTGGCGCCCGTTCGAGTGGTGGCGTCAAGCGCGGTGCGCACATCGCATCCCGGTGGACCTCGAGCCCGGTTGGACCGGTGGCGCCTGCTGCGAACGGTGCGGGCTGGCCGTGACCGTGTACCGGGAAACCGAAGAATAATTTTGAACGTTCAAGGCTGGCGCGCGGCGTATAACCCTTCGACCTGGAGGGATACGTCGTGATGGCTTTCATCGACCCGAAACTTTCCCACGAACTGCTGCCGCCCGAAATGCGTCCGGGGATGCCCGTGAAAGCGTGGCGCGCGGCTGCGCAGAACTGCGGGAAACGGGAACCATCATCGAGCACGTTCCGGCCGCACTGGATGTGCGGCTACTGGTCGAACCCGCGGCGCTGCATGATGCGAACCTGCCCGCGGCTGAAGGGGGAATCGTGAGCGAGAACTGCGAGAACTGCGCCAGCATGGCCGCGGCTCTGCGGGAAACCCTGGGCGCCCTGTGCGCCCTGTTCTACGTCGAGGGGTTCGACCTCGACGAACCCGGCCGGCGGAAGATCGTGCACGAGGCTATCGGCATCGGAAACGACGCCCTGCACGTCTACCGTGCCCGCTGCGGCGCCGGGGCCGCCCGTGTGCCCGGTGGCCACGAGTGCCCACTGGCCAAGGCGGTCAGGGATGAGCGCGCGGCTGACGCGGCGCGGTACGGCAACTTCGCGGAGACGAAAGGGGCCGGCCGGAGCGCCGAGTACCGGTACGAACAGGCGCGCGAGGAAACGGATGACGCCCTGAACCTGTGCCCGCTGGGGGAGGCGGCGCCGAAGTCGGAGAAGAAACCGCGAAGGACATCGCGTTCATCCCTGCGGTGTCCCGTGTGCGAGGGCCGGGGCATGGCGCCCATCGAGGGCAAGGGGCTCCAGCCCTGCCTCGCCTGCGGCGGCGTGGGGCTGCTGCCGTCGGCGCCGTGTGCCGGCTGCCGCCTGGAACTGGAGGCATGTCCATATCCGAACTGCAAGGCGCGGCCGGAGTTCATGCCTGGGAAATTCAAGGGCGGAACCATCGAGATGAAGGCCGAACCGGCTGAGGCGCGAGCGTTCCTGCAAGGCGCGGCCGCGGCCGCCGAACGGCCGCAATTCCCTTGCCCGGCCTGCAAGGGGACCGGGGAGGACGCCGGCAACCCCGACGATCCGATGGCGCCCTGCGGCCGGTGCGAGGGCCTGGGGCATCTGTTCCCGTTCGTGGTGCCGCCCTGGAGCAAAAGCGTGGAGCCCGACCGGGAACCGGTGCCGACCCTGATGGTGGATCCTCGCCCGCCGGTGTGCTGGAACTGCGGCAAGGCGCAGGCCTCGGACTGCGGGTACCTGCGGCGGAACCCCGACAGCGGCGACTACGACTGCGTCGGGCCGGTGCTGCCGGGTACGCTCTGCGAACGCTGCCCGCTGCTGCTGTGCCCGCGGTGTGCGAAAGAGAAAGCGAGGCCGCGATGACACGCGATGAACTGATCGCGTTCGAGCAGGAAACGCGGCGCCTGGAACGGGCCGAGGCATACGTGCCCAACCTGTGCGAGTGCCTGGGCTGCGGGGCCGCGTACGACAGCGGAACGGCTGGCGGCTATTCGCGGGCGGCGGCGTACTGTGGAATCTGCCTCATCGAACGATCATCCTCGGCGAACCCGCGGAGAGAGGAGGCGTGATGCGGTGGCTTTTCTACCACGTGCTCGCGGTGCTGCGCGGCCGGCGCTACCGGTGGCCGCATCAACCTCCCGTCCCTGCCGGCTATTCGGGCGTGTCGTGTGGCCTGCGGAACTGGCGGGAGTCGAAGGCCATGTTCCGGCATGGATGGCTTCCCTGGGGCGTACAGCGCACGACAGACGGCGCCATTTCGCGGCTGTTCATCGTGCGGGAAAAGGAGGAATGATGGACGGCTGCAAACTGACGCGCAAGGCGGTGGTGCGGGTGCCCGTGACGGTGACGGTGGAGGTGCCGAAAACGCACCGGCCGCTCACGCCGGATGAGGTTCTGGAACTGGCGACGAGGTGTATTTCCGGCGACTGGGTCGACGTGGAACTGCCGGACAACCTTGTGAACGAACGACAGAACTCGATGCAGTTCGCCCGCCTATACCACGAAACGAACGAGGAGGACTGCGAAATCGAGGAATGGGAGGAAGCCTGATGGGCAAGCCTGAACGGTGTCCGTGTTGCGGTTACGTGGAGCCCGCTCCGAAACCGTGCGCGGTATGCGAGGGCACGGGGCGGATCGATGACGATGATCCTTCCCGCGAAACGTGCCCCGAATGTGACGGGAGCGGCATAGATCCGCGTTCCGAATATAGGGGGCCGAAGGCGCTCAACTGGTTTGGCCTGCACGATCGGCTCCCCGCACTCTACGAGTGCGTTATCGTGTGCTACATCGGGCCGGGGACTGATGGCTGGAACGTTGGCGCTGGGCACCGCCACGAGCAGGGATGGACGGTGGAAACGGACAATGCGGAGGACGTGGGGCCGTTCGCCGTGTGCGCCTGGATGGACTGGCCGGAACGGCCAACGGTCGCCCTGCGTGGTGCGGTGCAGCATTACGAGGACGCCACGTGGCCGATGCGCGGTGGTCAAGGAACTGAGCGCGCATGATAGTGGAGGATGCTGTGGAAAATCCTGCGGAATACCTGGACGCCCTTGGCCGGCGTGTGGCCGTGCAGCATCTCGCCTCCGGCAAGTGGGAACCGATGGTCCTGCTGCGGGACGGTGTGAACTGGAAGCCCTGGAACACGAAACGTGTCCGGCCGGATCGGGACAGGGCCAAGGTTCAATCCGGGCTTGACGCCCTGGCTCTGGAGCGCGGCCTGCGGCGCGTGTGCACGCGCTGCCACGGTACGCGTCGGGAGCCGGTGGATGAGGACCGGATAAGCGGATATCCCGGCGCCGTTCGCGGCCTGCTGGACGCCCTGCACGAAATCGCCGGGGCTGCCGGCTGCGGCGACATCGATTACGCGGGGCTCTGCGACATCGCGCGCGGCGCCCTGCAAGCCTGGAACGCTGCCCAAGGTGGGGAACCCTACCGGCCGGCCCTGGGCGCCGGCGTTCCCAACTGCTCAACGTCCGGCTGCGAGGCGCCGGCGCGGTACAAGCGGCTCGAATGGGGCACGTACGGTGTGGCCAAGGAGGAGGCGCTGTGCCGGGAGTGCGCGATGGGCAAGCGGTGCCCGGTGTGCGGCGGCGTGGGGCTGCAAGGGGAGCGCCTGTGCCCGAACTGTCCCGGTTCCCGCGGCCTCATTTTTCCTGCTCCACTGGACATCCCGGCCGGCTGCCGGCGGTGCACGCTGTGCCTGGGGAACCGAACGCTTCGGAAATTCGACGGCGATGTTGAGCCGTCGGCTGTGCCGTGCCCGAACTGCAACGGCGTGGGTCACCTGCCCGCGGGAGAGGAGCATGATGAGCGGTGATGTTCTGTTCTGTCCGTTCTGCAACCGAACCGAAAGCGTGGATGACCGCCACGAGGGCGACGGGTCCATCGAGTGCCTCCGGTGCGGCTGCCGGGCGCCGGCGAAACTGTGGCGCGCAGCGGTGCGGGACATCTCTTTCCATCGGCGCCACGTTCAAGCCCTGCGGAACGGTGCCGCCCGCCTGCTGGAAGCCCTGGGCGATGACGGCTGTGGGGATGATGACGCCGAGGGCGCGGCTGACAAGGCGGTGGAACGGCTGGCCGAACTGGAACGGGAACGGGTCGAGGCCGTGGCCGCCCTGGATGAGAACTGGATGACGCATCAGCGCGTTGCCGCTGTGCGGAAACTGGCCGCGGCCGTTCGCGCCGACCTCGAGGACGCCAAGAGGAATCGATGCTTTCCGACCATCACCTCGAAAACGTGCAAGGCGTTGGAGGAAGCGGAGGCGGCGTTCGATGAGGCGCTGCCCGCCCAACCCTGGGCCGCGTTCGCGCGGGCGCAGGACCCGGCGTGGCCGGTGGCCGATCTGCTGCGCATCCTGGCGAACGCCGGGGAGCATCTGCTGCACGTGCACGACTGCGATGCGCACGGGTACGAAACGACGAGCATCGCGGCCAAGAAGGCGAAGGCGATTCTCACACTTTGCGGGCTGCCCGTGGAGGCGGCCGAGAGCGAGACGCCCGGCTGCCGGCCTGGGGCGGGTGAACCCGAACCCCGCGGCGCCTCCCGGTGTGCCGCCTGCCGGGGTACGGGCTGGGCGGTGCCCTGTTCGTTCGAGGGCTGCGAGGAGCCGGCCATGTTCGAGGCGTGGGTTCGGAACCGGGACGGGTTCGGGTTTCCCACGGGGCTGATGCGGCGGATGCCTGTGTGCCTGGACCACGCCGAACAGGTGAAAGCCGAGCGAGAGCGCGAGGCCAAGGAGCCCGCCCGCCGTGAGCCCGACCCGGCAACCTGCAAGCGGCCGAGCGGGGACTGCCCGCTGTGCCCGCATTTTCTGAAGGACTGCTGCCCGCGTTCGCTGGCTGAACACGGGGCGTCCATTCTGCCGCTGCCCGAACGTTCAAGCGGGGAGGAACCGCCTGAGGAGGTTTGATGTCGGAGTTGTCTCTGCCCTTGTGTCTTTGCTGCGGGAAACGCGGCCTCGTTCCGAACTGGGCCGATAGCGATTGGTCGCCGGCCAAGCGGCTCGAATGGGCCGGGCTGATTATGCTGTTTGGCCGCGTGTGGGGCGAACCGCCGCCCGTTGGCGTGGAGTTCAACCCCTGGGAGCATTATCCCGCTGAGTGTGCGCTGGAGTGCCTTGTCCGGTGTGAAACGAGGGCGGCGGCGTTGGAGCGGTGGTGGGATTGGTGCGACGAATACGCGGACCAGTACGAGGGGGCGGTGGGGACCGGCGACCTCCTTGGGCTGAACGGCGAACCCCATCGGCTGCCGGCTCCGCTGAAGGACCCGGTGCCGTGCCCGTTGTGTTTCGGCGCCAAGACGGTTGACTGTGATCTTGGTAGCGGCATGGCCGAACTGCGGGAGGGCGAAGAATACTTCGGGGATATGCTTGGCTCCATGCCCTGCGAACGCTGCGGCGGCCGTGGTTCCGTCGAACGTTCAAGCGGGGAGGAACCTCCCGAGGAGGCCGGATGAGCGACCAGCGCAAGGCGCGGCTTCGCGTGTGCGCCTCCTGCGAGCGCGTGTACCTGTTCGGCGACCCCGGCTGCTGCCCGAACTGCGGCTTCGGTTCCTACGGCGCGGCCTGGGCAATCGGTTGGCGGCGCGCCCTGTGGCGGTGGCTGACCGGTGCCTGCCGGCATCGTGACCCCGAATGGCGGGGCGGCCTGCGGCGGCGGTTCATCTGGCGCCGGCTGCGGTTCGAGTGGGGCCGGTGGTGCTACCGGGTGCATCCGGTGGAGGGCGGCCGGGATATTGTGTGGTGGGAGTGGGAATTCGACGACGACGAACCGGGAATTATTGACGAGTGCGAACGGCTGGAAATGGGCGACCTGCCGCCCTGGGAGGACTGATGCGGATACCATCGAAAGCGGAAGGCGTTGATGGCTGTGTGAACGCGGCCCTTCATGGTGTGCTGGATTTGTTTCTCGACTGCCGGCCGAACAAAAAGACCGCGACCTGTAAGTGCTGCGGTGAGAAGGTTTCGGGCGGTGCGGGTTTGACGAGGCCCTATTTGTGGGGCAAGGGGAAAGCGCGGCCTGGGCGGGTGAGTTTTTGTCGGCCTTGCGATGAGAAGATACGCGCAGCGTTTGACGAAAAAGTGCGGTCGTTTGAAACGGTGCCCGCTGATGGGCACGGCGTGTCGCACGACCAAAAGGTTCAGCGTTCACTCGAACGAAAAAGGCGCGATAGGCAAAGACATAAACGCCGTGGCTGAAGGAGGACTGATGATCGAGATACAAAGCGAGGAACTGTACCGCAGTGAACCCCGCGTGAACATGACCGATGACATGGTGCGCGTGACGCTGCTGTGCGACCGGAATGAATGGCGGCGGTTCAAGCGCGTCCACCTGCAATCGGGTCAAGCCGAATTCCGCGAAAGGATGACAACGTGTCGCGTGTGCCGGGGAAGCGGCCGGATGCCGTTGGGATGCGGCTTTCCACCTGGGCCGTGCCGGGCGTGCGGCGGTGCTGGTGAATGGACGGATGCGCAAGCGCTTGCGCACGTGGAGCCGCTGGTGCGGGTCATCTACGGGCCGCGTTTCAACCCCCGTCCAATGGGCGAGGCCGGGGCCACGTGCCCAACCTGCGGGGGAACGGGCGAACTGACGGACGGCGGAGGCCTGCTGGCCGAGGACTGCCCTGATTGCGATGGAACCGGGGAGGACAAGCCGAGATGAAGCCCACGTTCCGGCCTGTGCCGTACGACACCGACGACCCCTTGACGGTGTTCCTGTACCTGCTGCTTCGGGACCACCTGCCCTTCGGAACGGTGGAGGGGATCGTGGAACAGTTCATCGAGAACGGCAAGGCGCCGCCCGCCCGCCTTTCCGAGCCAACCCTGGCCGGGTATGCGGCGGAACTGGCCGCCCGCCTGAAACCGGCGCCTGCCGCCGGCGACCAACCCCTGCCGCCGTGCCTGCAACCGCTGCCGCCCATGCCGGGCGAATCCGAACCCCGAGGCGACCTGATGGTGTGCCCGGTGTGCAAGGGTGCGGGCCGCTACACGGTGGAGGGCAGCGAGCGGGAGGTCACCTGCCCGCCCTGCAACGGCACGGGCCGGGTGCCCGTACCACTGGGCGAACGTTCAAGCGGTGCCGAGCCGCCCGAAGGAGAGGAGGCGAAATGAGCGGAACCTACGACGAGAAGCAGAACAAACCCGGCGAATTCGCCAAGCGTGTCCCACCGGCGCCCTGCCCGTGGTGCAAGGGAACCGGCCGACATCCGCTGGGCGGCCTGGAGGCTGAACTGCTGAACGGTTCCGAACCCATGCCCGCCGAACCCCGAGGCCTGCTGGCGAACCCGCCCGCTGAACCCTGCACCGGCTGCGAACTGCTGGAAGCGGTGCGCGCGTTCCTGCCCGGCGCCTACCATCGGGACGGCTGCGCCGTGACGCGGAGCCACGGATACGGCCGCTGCACCTGCGGCCTGAGCGCCCTGGAGGACGTTGTGTACGGGCGCGTCCCCTGCCCAACGTGCGGGGGCAAGGGGGAGGAACCCCTGCCCGACCACTGCTGCCGACCGTGCCCAACCTGCAACGGGAGCGGAAGCGTGCTGCCCGGCGGCCTGTGCCCACGGTGCACGGGCCGGGGCAAGGTGCCCAGCCGAGAGGGACCGCAAACCTGCCCGGCGTGCAACGGTGCCCGCCGGCTGCCCGGTGAACCCCAACCGTTCACGTGCCGAACGGAGCCGGCGGTGGTGGCCGCCTTGCGCCGCCTGGAAACGGCGGCCGCCAACCGGGAGCACACGATGGGCGACCCCCCGCGCCTGCTGGAGGTTCAAGCCGAATTGAGGGCCGCTGCCGCCCACGCGCGGGAGGTGCTGCCGCCACTGCCCACCGTGAAGGCCGACCCCAGCCTGCCGCCTGGAACCCTGGAACTGCGGAACGCCGACGGCTCCACGGCTGCCCGCCTGACCAACGCCGAACCGGGCCAACCCAAACCCCGAGGCGGTGAGGCCGTGTGCGCGGCCTGCGGCGCCCGACTGTGCTGCCCGACCTGCGCCCACAAGGCGCGTGCCGGTGAACCGCTGCCCGCCGAAGCCCACCTGTGCGCCGATTGCCTCGGCCTTGCCGTGCTGCCCGACATGATGGACGCACTGGCCAACGCGCCCGCCGGCGAACCCTGCCCCGAG
>Ga0180437_10002176_pt1 | contig 31908 bp, 47 predicted proteins | sample SS_ome_4_FD_132410 | JGI IMG/M metagenome (GOLD analysis project Ga0180437, IMG submission 132410) | Hypersaline lake sediment archaeal communities from the Salton Sea, California, USA - SS_3_D_1 metaG | ecosystem: Environmental > Aquatic > Non-marine Saline and Alkaline > Hypersaline >... | reverse complement strand
TTTTAAACTCCTCTTTAAATTCAGTATATTCGTTTGCATCCTTAAATGCTTTACGAACTGAAAATACTGAACCAGCATTAGCAGGAACACTAACTACTGAAATCTCTAGTAGCTCTAAATCTTTAATAAAGAATATATCTCTTTCTTCATCGTATTCTGCATCTTTTACTCTAAAACCAACAGAAAAAGTTTTTAATATACCATCTTTAATGAATGTTAAAATATTACCTGCCGCTTCAGAAATTTTAGCTACTACTCTCAATCCTTTCGCATCTATGGAATGTTCTATTACTGTACCAATAGGCTTAGTATAATCATGAAACGCTAGTACAATAGGGTTTGACATATAATTAGCCATACCACCTTTAGCCCACGCTTCCTCTAAAACAATATCACCAACTCTATCTTTTTCAGTAGTGTTCGCATATCCTTCGATTACGATAGAATTATCTTCTTCATCTAGCTGTTTTACTGTAAAATCAGCTGTTAATGAAAATTGTTTATCACTCATGTTTATAATTCCTCGTTTTTCTCAAGGTTATTTTCAGCCTCCCATATTAAATAATTTAGGAGTCTTACTCTACCTGCTTGCTGTGCTTCAACATCTTTAGATCCCTGTCGCACAGCATTGTCGTAATGCCACTTCTCTTCATCTCTTAAATTTAATAGATAAGAAAATAAAGTAGAAGCACATTTTCCACCAATATCAAGTTTCTTCATCGTCGCTTGGTCTTCCACCTTCTGATGGTTGAGCGGCACTACCTGCGATATTAGCTGGAATTCTTAGTTTACCAGATGATTCATCAGCGTCCTCTGGATATCTTAAATTAACTCTAGCCTCATTAGGAGTAATAATACCTCCATTTACCAGGCCAACATAATAATCTGACTCTTCCTTTAATTCTGGACGTAAGGCCAACACATCTTGTGTAACTGGTTTAATATCATAACCAAAAAAGAATTCAAGGCCTGCCACTAACCTATCTACTATTGGTAAAATAGTATTAGTATAAAACATTTTTTGATTGGGCGTTATATTTGCGTTATTTCCAGAATCTAATAATAAAGGAGGAACTCCGATAGCTTTTAGTATCTTTCGTTCTTGAGTATCAATACTATCTCTAAAATCTAACTCTCTAAAATCGGTATGACCTAAGTTTTTAATATCAAAGTCTCCGTCTAAAACTACTGGTCTCTTTCCTCCAACCTTTGGATTATATTTTTGCATCCACTCCATAACAATTCTATCTTTTATTCTTTTTGATAGAGTATTAGGTGTTTTAAGTACTAAACCAGGAATTGCGTTATTCTTAAAGAAATTACGCTGAAACTCTAGCATTGAAGATAGTGTATTTATAGCTGGAAGTGCAGATAATAATCTAGAATCTCCTCTATAAATAGTTCTTGCTGAATTTTCTTTAACAAAAATAATTTCTTCTGGCTTAAATGGAGTATCTTTATACTTATACCCTTTAATCCATGTTTTCTTATCTCCTATAATCTCAACATTTTGTGCTGGTAGATGAAATAAATTCATTCCATCAAAGTATATAAAGATATTACCTTCTAACAGCATATCCATATATAACTCTCTTTTGAAAGTATCAGCGTTTTGATAGGGATTTGGCTTAAAGTTAAGAAGTTTATTTAAACGTTCTTTAGTCATTCGAGAGTCTTTACTAGGAACAACTTGTCCGACGTCTCTTAACTTATTTGCAATATCAAAATCAACTCCAGCAGCAGAATCTACAGTAAGATTAACGCCTCTATTAACAACATCTAATTCTAGATATGCTTTTCTTACTGTCCATACACTAGTACTATCATGCGTTTCACCATAATCTAGCAGTATTTCATCTTGAGCCGGGTTTAACTTTTCTCTTATATAATCAAGAATTCGCATTATTCTCTTTCTCTCTTTGAATATTTACCCACCTCTTTTGCTTTTGTGCAGTTGCTAGTGAGGGTGATTTACCATAAATTTTATGTAATCTATCCATATGATGATATTTACACAAAGTAACTGTTTCATCATATATCTCTGTGTGATGTGCTGCTTTAAACTGCTCTCTATAATCTAGTATATCTTGTACAGTTTTTATTGTGATCTTTGCTTTTTTCTTAAACTTATTCCACAAAGCAGTTAAAGAATAATAGTGATGAAACTGTAAATTTTCTGTAGTTCCACAAATGTAACACTTATCATCTTTTTTATATGATGACTTAGCTAAGTCCCTTATATATTTTATTTCATCCCTTTTTAATTCAGTGCTCATTCTTTAACTCCCTTAAGAAGTCGGGGGCTCCTGCCCCCGACGACAATAAGACTACTTACCTAATCGCACCTGGAGGTAATTCTTTTTTATTAGCCTTTTCCTCCACCTCGGCGAGTTCTTTTGTTACACGCTCTTTTTTCTCGTCTGCTAAACCTCTAATGTAATCTGCTACTGCAGCTTTAACAATCATGTTAATATCCATAGAAATTTGATTGGCTTGAGAATTTGTTAGAGTAGGATACTCTAAATCCTCTTTACTGCGATAACGAGAAAGGCGCCCATTAGAATCGCTTTGCTCCATCTCAATAAGCATAGTTAGTTTTAGTTCGTTGTCTTTTGCTTCTTCCATTATCGTGCCCCACCTGCACTAATTGCAGAACGTGGTCCATAAGCACTACCAGGCTCAGCTGTTTCTGGTAAGTCAAGGAATGGACGATTTTCAATTTCAGCAAGCATTTTTTCTAGAGTGTCTAGATTATTCATTGCTCGATCAAAATCGAAAGATACAAGTGAACCAGCCATACCAGCAGATTGTGACTTAACAAGCTCTACAGCTGTTAGTAACCATTTTTCTGCAAGCATTTGAGTAGCTTCATTAAGTGGAACCTGATTTCCGTTTACATCAGTTGTAAATGTAATATACTCTTTACTAAAATCAACTGGCATATCAGTTGGGTGAGTAGCTGGATTATCAGGAATTGGCTTAGCATTTAATGCAGTAACCATATCTTTAGCATATGCAATATATGACTGCTGACGCTGAATTGCGTGAACATCTAAACCATTACTATGAGCTGCTGAAGGTTCTTTAGCAATAGTTGCTCCAAACTCAAACATAGCCTTTACTACTGTACGAAGTTCGTGGTTGCGGTTGTGATAAATTGTAAATAGTGACGAAATTGCCATGATGTTTTTCTCCTAGATTAAAATAATTTTGTTAACAAAAATACCTAATTATGTCGATAAACCAAGCGCATTCGAAGGTTTTTACAACATTAACTTTACCTAGTTATACTAGGTGGGAGGCCCGTTGTTCCCTAACAATAGTCCCCCAATAAACTATTACCATTCAGTACTAAATACTGGTACATATCCAATTAATGTACCATTTTTATCATAAATTGGCAATGCAAAGTCAGAGTTTGTTGGTACAGCATTAGTATTTGCTGAAGGTGCATTTACACCCTGTAAAATTTCATTAATAGCTGCACTTGATAGTGTCTCTTTAGCCATTTATATCTCCTAAATTACTTAAGTCCTAAGAATTTTGCCACCGTAAGAATTTTCTTCTGTACAAAATTACCAAAGGATCCTGTTACATTGTGGTCTGCTAAATCAGCGTCCCATATACTTTCTTCAATATCTGTTTTAGATAATGGGCCTGTTACCGTTTCATTAATTAGGTTAAGGCCACCATTAATTATTCCACTTTTTAAATAATTACCGGAAGAGTCAATGACTTTTCCTATACCCCTAACTACTATTGTACCTGCAGTACATGTAGAATCTATTATTACTTGTCCTGAATTTAAATCTATGCTGGTACTAGATGTATCTGTTTTATCTATTAATTTAATACCGCCGTTATAATTACGGATAGCTAATGGTGTATCCTGAATTCCGCTAACACCATTCATATCTAATACGGGGGTACTCACTCCCGGCACTCCAGAGTAACAATTTAGGAAATGAGCAGTATCGCTACCGCCTAAACTAATTGTTCCTGGATTTATCATACATTGATATATAAAACCGTTGATATAATTTAAATCTTGTATAACACAATTTCTAAGTATTGTCCCACCATCTAGATTTCCAGAAATGGTTGCTTCTAATATCTCGCAACCTATAGTATCAGCACCAGAATTTATTGTTATACTTGTACTAGCAGGATTTATACCTGTAAGAGCGTACCCTTCAATATTATCTCCGGTATCTAGTACTATATTATTCATTATATGAAAAGTAGTAAATCCTCTCGCTTCAGCTATTAATTTAGCATCAGGAATATTATTTACTGGTCTACGGTGGGTTCCAATAGGGTATATAGTACCACTTTCTCCATTTATTACATCTACATGAACTTGATTTCCATACTCACCATATTCAATAGCTTGTGAAGTTACAAGTCCAGCAGAGTTAGCTGAACGAACAGATACTTGGTTAACATTAGTTACGTCCCCAACATTTGAGTTGGCGCCGAATAGATTAACAGCGTATTGCCCATCTTCAAATGTAACTGTATAGCCATTGATAATCTCAATAACTCTCGCTAGCTCTACCCCACCTACCGTAACTGTAGTATTATGGCGATGTGTATCTAAAAAAGGCACACCCTCGAATGGATCATCTTCTAAATCTTTTAAGCTTAAACGAAACCAGTTTAGGTCCATAGATCTAATTTCGGTCGGAACAGATTGTACAAGTGTTAAATCGGCTTTAGGGACATTAATAACTTTAGTTGTCCAATTTACTGTTATAGCCATATATTAACTCCTTACAGTTGGTCCAGTTCCTCCTGTTAATGCCCTAAGAACCTGAAGATGTTGTGTAGTTTCTTGTAAATTAGTTTTTAACATAACAATTTCAGACTGTAAATTACGTATCTGATGATGTTGTTCATCTAAACGTCTATTCATATGATTAAACGCTTCTTGCAGTACTGCAAAATTCTTTTTCGTTGGTTCATCCATATTTATTCATCCGGAATCATTACCGCAGTAGCAGTAAGTCCTGTAGTAGAACTTATTGTACCAGCTATTGGTCCTTGCTTATAAAAAGGACTTGCTGAACTTTTTCTAGCCCATCCTGTAACTGGCTGATTAGATGGGTATACCCTAGAGGTACTTAATACACCCGTAGTAGCGTTTGTTGTACCCTCTAAGGCTACAAAACTAACAGTTGCTGCATCAGATGATAGTGTAACTGTTCCCCTAGCTGTATATGTATAAGTATTTACATTAGTTACTGTAATAGTAAATACACCATTAGCTAATTGATCTGCTGCATCATATACTACTATTTTATCGCCCGTTGCCATACCATGTGCGGTATGTGTAGCAGTTACTGCTGTACTAGCAGTAGCATTTAATGTTACGGCTTCTTGGTAAGGGAAAGGTCCTGTACCATTTGCTGCAGCTAAAAATACTCTAGCTGAACCTATGGCTGTACCTGTACCAGTTTGCGTAGTAACCTGTACTGTTACTGGGTCAGCAACAATAGTTACTGAAGCACCAGCAGTTCTATAAAATATATTACCAGTACAATTACTTGTATAAATAGTATAAGTACCAGATGCAATATTTACATAAATTGCTTCATTTCCAGTACTTCCATTAGCAGAAGCGTATCCAGTAAATGTTGCATCATTTATAGTAATTTGGTTAGAACCAGGAAAAGAAGTAATTTCTATAGCATGGTTAGAACCATCTGATGAAAATACACATCCATCTAGTTTACCAGTAGTATCTACTGCTGTATTCCATAATACAGAAGCAGAAGAGGTACTATTATTAAAAGTACTACCACTTAAATCTGCACTATTTGCAGTTACTAAAGCACAACTGTTAAATGTAGAATCACAAGTAGTGTTACTTTTAAATATAAAAGTATCCATTTCGTTGAAGCTACAACCAATTAAGTTTACAGTTGCATCATCAACTACCTCAAATCTACCTAAGGCTACAGTTGTTGTAGCTGTAGAAATAAAGGTTATATTTGTTAGTGTTACAGAAGAACTTGCATTATTTATTTCTACCTTATTAAATTCGGCATAAGTATGCGGGCAGTCATCAATTACGATAGTTTCATTTGAATCAGAAAAAGTAACTGAGGTTGCTGTAATGCCTAAAGACATTAGGCCTTTCCATAAATAACTACCACCAGCAGCTTGGAATAATCCAAGTACATGTCTACCTGAGTCTACAGAAGTAGAAGATGTTCCTGGTGGAGTACCACCAGCATTATAGTCATTATAACTAGCTAGCTCAGAGAAGGTACCTCCAGAACCAGTAATAGAAATTTCTCCTCTACCAGCTCTAATAGCATCAATAGCTACCGGGTCACCTTTTGTTACCTCATTGATAGTATATGGTACATTACCAAAATATCTATAAGTGCCACCATTGCCACCACCAATAGTACCAGTTTCAGTAGCTGTTGGATCTACAGCGAAGTTGAACCAACCACCATATTTGTGTGATCCATAATCAGAACCACCAACTCTAAACCAATCCCAAGCAGAAGTGCTAGAACCGATAGCTAATCTCCACCCACTATTTGCATAACTTTCTAAGTTAGTACCAGCGAAGTAGAATAACCACATAAAGATAACTTCGTTAGTTCCAAATGTGTAACCTGTTCCGTGATCATATACACAACTTATCTCAAGTCCATTAGCTTTACCAGTGTTCTGAGAAACACAGTCAATACCTTGAATATACTGTTCTCCAGAATGAGCAGGAGAACCACCACCATTATATGGAGAAGCAAATTCAGTATAAGTACCAGTAGTATCAGTAGTATTTAATGTAGTTAAATCCGTACTATATGTTGCCACTTAAATACTCCTGATATTCTTTATAAATATCTTCTGCCCTATGACCATCTGCTAACATTAAATGAAATTGGTTAGCTCCCTGTTTCAATAATATAACGGAGTAACCTTGGTCATTAAATGCTTTTATCTGGCCTTTAGCTATATCCGTTACTTCTACTCCTGGAACTATTAGTCCGCTAAATATTCTATCCGTCTTTTTAATAAAAATAATACCACAATTATCTGGTCTTAACTCTATTGGAATATTTTTTCCTTGATAATATCCACATTCAAATTCAGTACAAGTCTGAGGTTTTGTTTTATGGATAGTACACCCCTTGTTACAGTGCGTACAAGGGGTGTACGCGGGTTTATCTAATGCATCTATTTTTAAAACAGAGCAACATGCTGTGCATTCCCCACATTCCATAATTTTTCCTTATGCGTCTGAAGTACGAATAACTGTTGAAGTACCACCAGCAGAACCAAATGTAGCAGCAGACTCGAAAGTCTTAATAGGTGTATCACCTTTACCTGCTCCACCATCTCTAGCACGTACCCAAAGAGTACGATCTGAGCTATACGTTGCCTGGAAAGTAGCAGTTGAGGCAGTTGTACGTACAGTACCTGTTCCTCCGGCATCTGTTCCAGTTGCTGTGAATATAGTTCCTACAGTGTTAGCAGAAGCACCTACTGTAGTATAATCATCACCAACAATTGTTGCAATTCTATATTCTACACCAATTGTTAGAGAACTAGAGTTTACAGTACTACCACTAGCTAGTTCGTCAATATAACCAATATAAACATTGTTACCAGTTGTAGCTGCTCCGGTATCTCCAGTACCTCCAAAGTCGTTCTGTGAGTCATTCGCTGTATGCCAAGTTGTATCAATAGTAAATGTAGTACCTGTCCAACTAGAATACTTAAGTCTACGATAACGACCAGTATCATCTTCAACACGTAGCCAACCAGAAGCTGGAGTATCAGAAGGGATAGCTGTTTCTGTACCATTAGCTACTACAACAGAAGCAACATCATTAGTATTTAATGTACCATTTAATGTCATTTGACCATAATCAATTAATGTTGTAGCATCATAAGGGGCAACAATTACATAGTCTTCTTGGTCATATAGACCAGTAACAAAGAAGTTTTGATTATTTGGTGGTGTATATACAACACCATCAAGGGCTGTAATTAAGTCGCTAGATGTTAAATCATCAGTTTCAATACCAAGACCATAAGCACCAATAATAGCAGAACCAGTAGACTGACCAACAAAGGGGAATGAAAGTACACGGTCAGTAATTGAACCACCTGTTAATTCAGCATCTACAGTTGCACTAGAAGTAGTACCAGTAATAGTTACGTTATCTGCTGGAACAGTACCAGCGGTTAGCTGGAACCAAATCTTAGTAGTTGTGCTAGCTAGAGTACCTGCTCCACTATCTACAGCTAGAAGTCTGCCTGATCCTGTTGACCAAGTAATTTCTTCTGCCTCAGAAACAGCAGTCCAAGTACCAGTACCACCATCAACATCAAGTTCATGAGTAATACCACGGAATAGCTCACCATTAATACCGTAAAGTGTTTGTGCTGTATCTTGACGAGTTAGATACTTAGCATATTCATAGAAATCGTTAATAGAGTTTGTAGGCTTATTAACATTCCATTCTGAGTAGTAAAACTCATCTGTAGTATCAGCATTAACGTCAATAGCGTTATAACCAGCAGTAGTATTTGAAATAGATTTTGCTGCAATAGTAGCAACAGTACTAGAGTTATTAAGGTCAGCTGCGTAAGTTAACGCAAGAACGTTGTTACCCCGCGCGGTACCAGTACCGATACGGAACTCAGAATAGGTTTTATACCATACACGAGTCTGACCAATTAGGCGTCTACCATCAATTGGAGTACTAGCATTTACTACTTTAAGCATGAAACGGTGTGAATAACCAGAAACTGGATCAGCGTTTAATCCTTTTACAATTCTATAACCATCAGTATTAGCGAAGTCTTGATTTGTACCTTCTTCAAAACCAGCACTACATGTAATAGTAGTATCAGTATGAGAAGTAATTACACCCCAACATCCTTCTGTAGTATTTTCAATGTAGTAACCTACTAGTTCATCATTAGTACCAAAAGTAGCTCCAGTATCTACACATGTAGTAGCAGAACCACCGGTAGCAGTTCCAATAATGCTATAGTTCCAGAAGTCATTTGTAATTCTAGCTTCATCTTGAATGATTTGAAGGTTCATACCTTGGTTAGCAAGTACAACAAGACCATCCCAGATCTCAGCACCCCCACCTTGAATAATAGAACCATCGTATAAGTGTTCAGATGCTGTCTGATCAATATTATAACCATTGATAAGTTCAATAATGTTATCAGTCTGACGGCTAGATGGAGTATCGAATGTCATATCCATATAGTCAGATGAAACAGAAGATGCTACTGCATCATCCGCTAGATCTTGTAACCATCTGTGAAACTCGATTACAGTGTAGTAACCAGCAGTACTAAGACCGTGAGCGTCACCAGTATATCTAATATCGCCATTTGTAGCAACTGAAAAATCGTCAGCAATTGCCATTTATATTTCTCCTCTTAAACAGACATTTACTCTACTTTTGCAAATCCATGTCTATTAGAATCTGATATAATTTTTGCTATCATTTTTTCAATAGCATCATATGCTTTTTGTAAAACTTTATCGCCCCTGTCTTTTTTGGATTCCTCCATATAATCAGCGATATTAACATTTACTTGCTTTTTCTCATAGTGTATAATTCCATCTGCATCTACTGCATAAGGTATATACGAAAAAGTAAGTTCAATTTTGGGCTCACTTTCTGTATTAAGAAGTTTTTCTGTAATTCTAATTTCTTTAATTTTTATTCTATCATACTCTAGAGCAGGTTGTTTTCTACTATTAGTTATTTTTATACCCATTTACACTCCTTACGAATATGTATAGATTAATCTATCATCCCATACTTTATCAAATGTAGCGTTACCTTGCGCCCAAGTAATAGCAACATCACTATCAGTTGCTATTACTACATATTTAATACGCCATAAAGCAGAAGATGTCGGAGTACCTGGATCAGCCTCTCCAATATAAATATGCTCATCATCAATAAAATCAACTTGCTTTGCTAATGGCACTTCTTCTCCTCCGGCTGGTCCTGCTGGTCCTTGTTCTGCTACATATATAAATTTAACATCTGTAGTATCATCTTGTACTAGTACAACTGTATCATTACTTTCTACAACAATTATACTATCACCTAAACTTTGTAAAATAGTAGGATTTTGTACAACTGTTAATAAAGTATCCTCTTCTACACTCTGTAATATTAATTTATCAAAGTACAGTCCGGTACCCGCTACTGCGTTAAATAGACCTTGTAAACCAGTACCTATAGAAGTACCAGAAGCTCCAGTAAATATATTACCACGTACTTCGGTACCTGTATTACCTGTACCTGTCGAAGTACCCGTACCTCCTACAAAAGCAAAGTTATATGTTAGGTCTCCAGGTTGACCTGTACCTGCTGAAGTACCAGAAGCTCCAGTAAATACATTACCACGTACTTCGGTACCTGTACTACCTGTACCTGCTGAAGTACCAAAAGAGCCAGTTAATACATTACCACGTACTTCAGTACCTGGTTGGCTTGTACCTGCTGAAGTACCGAAGTTTCCAGTAAGTACATTACCACGATTTAATTGACCTGTTTGGCCTGTACCAACTGAAGTACCAGTACCTCCTGCTCCAATGAAGGAATCTCCAGCAATTAAATTACCGTTTTGACCTACACCAGCTGAAGTGCCAGTAGAACCAACAAAAATATTACCACGTACTTCAGTACCTGTTTCTCCAGTACCTGTTGAAGTACCTGATTGGCCATTAGCTTCTACACCGCCAGCTATAGTACCTGTTTGACCAGTACCAGCTGAAGTACCGTTAGAACCAGTTAATACTAATCCTAGCGCTTCAGAGCCTATTTGACCAGTACCCGTTGAAGTTCCACTAGCGCCATTTAGTACATGACCTTTGGCTAGAGTACCTAATTGTCCAGTGCCGACTGAGGTACCTGTACCTCCGATTGCACTAAATGCATTTCCTGTATATAAGGTACCTAATTGTCCAGTGCCAGTTGCAGTACCGTTAGACCCAGTTAATACTAATCCTAGCGCTTCAGCGCCTGTTTGACCTGTACCAGCTGAAGTTCCATTAGAGCCAATTAATACGTGCCCTACATTTTGAGTACCAGTATTACCAGTACCAGCTGAAGTACCTGTATTACCAACTACAACAGCTCCACGAGCTAGTGTTCCACCTTGACCTGTACCTGCTGAGGTACCATTAGAACCAACAAAAATGTTACCTCTAATCTCAGAGCCTGTTTGACCAGTACCCGTTGAAGTACCGTTAGTACCAGTTAATACGTGCCCTACATTTTGAGTACCAGTATTACCAGTACCAGCTGAAGTACCTGTATTACCAACTACAACAGCTCCGCGAGCTAGTGTTCCACCTTGACCTGTACCTGCTGAGGTACCATTAGAACCAATACCAATGAAACTAGTACCAGTGGTTAAAGTACCTATTTGTCCCGTACCAGCTGAAGTACCGTTAGTACCAGTTAATACATATCCGAGTATTAATTGACCAACTTGACCTGTACCTGCTGAGATACCATTAGAACCGATACCATTAAAAGGTACTATATCGCCAGGCTCAGCCCCGCCCGATACGCCTATCAGTAACGGCGATTGGTTGGCGGGTTCGAAAAGTTCCCCATAAGGATCTTTTACTATCGCCCTGCATTTTGCGTCAGACCATCTGCCGATTCTAAAAACACCAAACCGCAGATTACCCCGCAACTGCCTTGTGTTAGTCAATCCAGCCAGATCACCCCATTCTAATACGCCATTTACTGGATCTTGCGGTGCCCATCCCGCAACCTCTTCGCCAAGCAAAAACCAGCGTGTTGACCCGGTTCCCTCCGATCTGACAACAAGTGTTATCCACTGATTAGTAGGAAACGTGGGGCCGTCTCGTGCATCGGCATTGACTTCTAGCCTTGTTGCCGAATCTATGTGAACCGAAAGAATGTCTCTGCTTTGGCATGACATTATGTACTGGTTGCCGACTAAGGTATCAATTCGGAATTGACAAGCCATCGACCAATCTTGATTGGCAGACATAACAAGATTGTCTGCACTTTTGATCGTGTCAAGCGATGATGGAAAAGACCAACTGTCAGCCTGCCATTCCGCATCACTGTCTGGCGTATATCCACCAAGTCCCGGCGTAGCAAAATCCCGAAGTGATTTATCAATCCACGCCGATGCGATTTGCAAATCGGATTTGAGACGAAGCGGAATAGTGGGTTTTTCCTCAGGCGCAGGCCAGCTCGACAACGCCTTGTGTATCGGCGTACCGGCAGGGATAAAGTATTGGCTTGTCGTTGCCTCGGCTGCTGCGGTGCCTATCAGGAATGGCGACTGGTTAGCGGGTTCTAAGAAAGCAAACGGTGCATCCCAGATTCTTTTTGCTTGCTCCTCCCTGACATCTGAAAACACATAGAGATATCCAATATCTCCCTGCATTTCACGGTCTGACGCATGTGCCCAGTTACCAATTGCGACACTGCATGTATCGGTTGGAACATTTGTCGGCGAGGATGAATTGGAAACTTCCGCCCCTGTGTTTCTGTTTTTAACTGTCAGCTTGTATCCGCTTGTCGGGCTAAAAGTAACTAAAAAGTCGTGCCATACGTTTGCAGTTACGGATACACTCGCTTTTCCTGATCCGTTAATAAATAACTCAAATGTGTTTGAGCTGTTGGTAAAAAACAAACCCCAACCACCAACTCCACCACCGGCAGCATTAGACTTCTCTATAATTCTTGGGAACCCATTACCAGAGGTATCTTCCCATCTGAAACTTCCTACGATTGTTAATTCTTGAGCTTTTACGCCAAGTAGATCGCCTGTAGCCGTTACGGTTCCAAGATCTATACGATCAGCTGAATTGTCGCCGGAAAAATTAAGCCAATCCTGCTGATGCTCAATACTGTCTCCGACTAACGTGCCATCACGCCTGCCGGTCAGATCCTTCCCGATGTAAGTGTCACGGGTAAACGCATAGCAATGGTGCAGCCCTTGCGCGTCGGAATGCTGCCAATTGATTCTTACAGGAACCTTTGGCTTTTCTTGTGGCGAAGCAGGCCAGCCCGATAGCGCTTTGTGAACCGGCGTACCAGGCGGAATGAAGTATTGGCTGATCGTTGCCTCGGCTGCTGCGGTGCCTATCAGGAATGGCGACTGGTCGGCGGGCTGCAAGCATTGAAACGGATCTGCCAGCAGCGCCTCAATAACAGCATCGTCATTTGGGAATCCCTTGTCTAGGACTCCACACCAGAAGGCGACGCCTCTAAACCACTTGCTAGCGATCGCACCGTAGCCAAGTCCTAGTGGTTCAAATTCTGATGTGGCATTTAGAGTTGTCCCGGTTCCTTGCTTTTCTCCATTCCACCAGACAGTGACATCTGTTCCTTTGCGGGTCAGGCAGTAATAATCAAATTTCCCGTAACCCCTGTCTCCAGCATTGGTCGCAATTATAGTATTAGTGCTTGCGCTACCCCCTGGCCCGCCGCCCGCCGCGTGGTATATGTCTGCGCCAGCATCGAGCATACAATAACCACCAGACCCATAAGCTGCGGTTGGTGCTATTGCACGGTGATAATCATCAGCAGCACGAATACATACGCCAAAAATTGTATATTCAGTGCCGTAATTTGGCCTAACTCTAAAGTTTTCAAATACGTCATTGCTAAACCCGGTCGCCCCATACCCCATTCCTGACCGCGATCTAAGATTTAACGGGTCTTCTTCATAAGAAGGCTCGTCTGTATAAGACGGTTGATTAGTTACACCGGTGTTTGTCGCACTTGCGTTAAAATCAGCACCCGACCCGGTGATTGATTTTATTTCTGGACCGTCGCCAAAGATCCAAAAGTCCGCGACCATCGAACCAAACGCATTGTTGCGGTTGACTTCGGCTGTGCCCGGGTTTGGTTTTTCTACGGGAGCAGTAGGCCAGCCCCTCGCCGCCTTAGCCAGTGGCGTATTAGCCGGAATAAAATACTGACTTGTCTCTGCTGCGGTACCTATCAGGAGTGGTGAGTCGTTGGCGGGTTGGAGGCTTGAATTAAATGGCGCCCTAAACAGTTCGGCGTGTTCAGCCTCAGATAGCGGTACTCCCCACCCCGCAGCAAAATACACGCTTTGAACATTTGTTGTTACATTATCGTTTTGCAGGTCGCCATTAATGTAAATATTATCGCAAGATACAGTATCTTTTGAGTGTGCTGCAGAATCTACTAGAACCCCGTCAACATAACCGTAAACTGTGGTGGCATCCCATGACATCGCAAAAAGGTGCCATTCACCTGTCGGGATATTACCAAGCACCGCATTATAATTTGAGCCGCCTCCTCTATATCTGGCATACATATCGCCGGTGATGTTGCGAAATCCTATAAAATCTGTGCCATCGCAAGCAATGCCGAAAAAGTCTTCGCCGCTAGATGTTGTTGTTATCTTTGTATAAAAAGCAATCGTGCCAGATGTCGGCGTCGGAGGGTTTGGCCCGTTGAGTGCCGATGACAGATCAGCATAATCTGACGAGTACACTAGTGCGGTCGAATTTGCTTTTTCTACATGATCGACTCCGACCGTGCCGTTGATCGTAAAGTCTTTGCCGGTGTAATTCTGTATTGAATTGCGACCACGAAACTGGCTGGCAAAGAAAGACAGTTTTGCGCCAAGTTTTCCACCTGGGATCAAGGCACATGCTGGCCTTTCTAGCGGATTGCTGGGCCAGCCCCTCGCCGCACGGGCGAGGGGAAAATCTGGTAGTAAACGTACAGGTGATGCCATTTTACTAAATACCTTTTGCTGTTCTAGACCTCACTCTCATACTAAAAGTGGCCGATGAGGCACTATTATTTTGTACTTTAAATTTATCGGTATTATGGATATTCGATACATTTAAAATATAAAGGGCTGCTGACGCGGCCTCAACTACAAAACTACCTAAGTAGTGAGGAGGCCCACTTGTGTAATCATCAGGAGAAACAGCTTCGTTAGTTCCATCACTAGGAATACGGTATAGATCTATTGTCTCTCCGTCGGTAAAAGTTTCTGACGTAACTAATAATTGAAAGTCTAGCAGAGGATAATCTTTTTCATTACCTGTAGTAAGTACAGAGTTAAGTGCACTACTATCAGCACTCCACGCTCCGGTACCTACAGCTGCTGACGAAATTATTTGTGTATATGCAGAAGCTGTATTAATTGTTTCACCTGCCATTATTAACTCCCGTAAAGTGCATCTACTGCAGCGTCAACATTTGTTTGAATCGCAGCATCGCCTGCTGCTAGAATAGTAGCTATATCCTGTGCTTGATTTTTAGCTACTATGTAGTATACTAAAGTAAGAGCAGTAGTACCAGGACTTATGATAGCTCCCTTCGCCCAGTCTAATAAAGTAGCTGGTGGAGTAGTGGAATCAATAACAGCAGCTGCCTTGACTGTAACTGCTACCTTTACTTTATCTACTAGTCCAGACCATGATGCGTCGTTGCTAATATTTGCTAATTCTTGATATGTTGCCATTTATTGTCTCCTAAATTATGGTGTTAGTGTTTCTGTGAAACATCCACTAGCATTAGCATCTACGTCAAAGTCAGAAGAAGTAGAAGATACGTTTGCACTTCCACCATCATTTAAATCGTAGTAGCCTACAATAAGATCACCAGCTACTAATGTACCATTAGAGTCTGCATCTCTTACGAAGTAACAATATCTTGCACTTATTGTAACAGCATCTCCAAAGTTTATTAGTGCGTGATCAAGTTTAAAGTTTCTACTAGAAACCTCGGACCAAGTAAGTCCGGTTATAAGTTGTGATGAATAATCACCATCAGCACATTCATTTGCGCTAATATCTGAGTATATGTCGTCATTTACCACACTTGGTGTGTGTGCGTTATCTACTAACACTGCGCGAATTGCATCGTTTTCTAGATCTATTGTACCTTTTCTAGTTGCAAGGTAGCCAGGATCTGTAAAAGTGAACGCTGATACAGCCATTTATTTGTCTCCTTAATATGTAACTTCTTCTTCAAAAGATACAACTCCTCGGGTAAGTTTAGTAACATCACCCAAGGAGTCCTCTAGTTCTAAATCGTATACTGCTGTACCTTTATGTGTAATAGCGGTAGTATCTTCATCGGATATATATAAATCAATTTGTCCGGCACCAGCAGTTATAGCAATTCTACCATTTTCTGTTGTTAGTTCTACTATTATAGAACTAGCCGAGGCGGAAGAGCGAATCTGCATTCTGGCTGTAAATCCAGTTAGGTCAATGGGATTTTTACTAGCATCTTTCATATAAAGACGATGCTTGAATGTAGCTCCCTTTTCTATTTTTAAATCCAACTTGCCGGCTGCCATATGAAATTAACTCCCAAATTTTTTATAAATATATTTTCATTTTCTAAATTGTAGCATACTTTTTCCCAGATGTCAACAATTTTTTTCAATTTTTGCTGTGGGGGTTGTGTTCGTGCCCCTTTAATAAATCTTCCATCCTAAGATTTAATATTCGTAACTGGATTCTATTTTCCTCCAGTTGTTTAGACATTCTATCTTCACCGACTTCGCAAGCCTCTATATCCTTTTTCACTTCAGTAAACTTTTGCTCTAAGACCTGCATGTTTGCATATAAAATAATCGCACCAATAATGCCAGCTTCGACAAGTCTAGTAATTACTACACCCACTCCGCCGACACCTTCGGGTGACTTTATTACAGCGGCACTTAAAAAAGGAATATAGGGCAAAACATGAACTAGTAAAGCTTTAAGTTCTAGCATGACATAATGCTCCTACATTATTTGCAACTATAAGTGCGTATACAAGTACAACGATTATTGTGATATTAATAGGATAGATAAATACTGTAAACATGAATCCTGTTACAGATGAAACTTTAAATAGTAATAATCCTTTTTTACCATATTTTCTGTATATTTTATATACTAATGGATTGATCTCTTTTAAGTCCCTATTAAGTGCTCGGAGCGTAGTTATAACATCCAAGTAGTTCAGAATCACAAAAAGTATTATAAGAAGTGCCTCTAGCATTATACCACTCTTTTAAGTCTAGAGTATATTTTAGTGGTTTCCAGGGACATTCGTCACTTAAATATATCTTACCGTCGTAATATGAAACGAAATAATCGTTTACTTGTACTACAAAAAATTTTTCATTAAAATCATTAACAAACCAAATAACCGGTTTGTAGCCATTTCTTTTAAGTTGCCAAAAAAGAAATGAACAAAATTGACTTGTACCTCCGCTTACTCTATCTTTGAGTGCTAACTCTTTTCTTACATCATTTATATGGAGGTCATCAGACTCCATACCCGGAACAAACTCAAACTTTCTATCACAAAACTCTGCGATAGCTCGTAAATAGGATAAAGTCATAAGGTTTCCATGTTATAAGCATGAGAATAAAGGGCATAACGTATAGCGTCTGCCATGTGTTGAAAACCATTATTTTTAGCTTTTTCTTTAATTAGCCCTTCTCGGTCATCCCACACATAATTATCTAAAGAAGCAATAACATCTTTACAAGATTCATCAACTAGTAGTCTATCGTGTTCAACAATAGAAGCTACATAACCAATTCCATCTAGTATAGACTTATTAGCGTTAATAGTTGAGATGTCAAAATTCATAGCGAAGTCAAACTTCGTCTGCTGAGCCGCAGAATCAATATAAATAAAATCAATTTCCCATTTATCCACTAGTTTCTGTATTTTCTTAGCATGTGCTGCAGTAGTCTTACCACTAGCTTGATACTCATCAACTATGTAAAACTTTTCGCCATCGGTGATAGCTACAACAAAAGCAGTAGCATCTCTAAAGCCGATATCCATGCCAGCAATTACATCCCATTTATTTATTCTATCAAGGTCTATCTTAACAACACATTCATTACTGAAGTCCCAGATCTTACCTTGTAGAACAACAAAGTCAGCTTCATACTCTTGTTTAAACTCAGCAGAACTCATAGAGTTTTTAGCTTTTTGAATATCTTTTTCTACAGCACGAGGATTTTCTTTCCAATCAGAGTGAATTGATACCCACTCGTCATCTTCTCCCCACCCACGCATAAAGAACTCCCAAAACCAGTTCTTACCACGGGGAGTACTAATAAAGATAGCTTTTGAATTTAGTTTGTCTAGAGTAGGACGTAGCTGAATTTGAAACGCATCTTTACCCTTATCGTCAAGGGCAGCTTCGTCAAATAGAATTAAGTCATATGATCTACCAACTACGGAATCAGCTTGTCCCACAGAGCCCATTCGTATAGTAGATCCATTTTCTAGTTCTAGTATCTTATCTTTAGCATTTGATCGAGTTAACTCAATTTCAAACTTATTCAGCAGCTGACGCTGCAATTCCCAACTAATAGTGCTAAGACTATAATTAGGTGCCATAATAAGTATATTAGTACCAGGCACAAATGCCACAAGTTGCGCAATCACATTCGAAATAAAAGTTTTGCCAGTACGACGACTAAGGGCCGCGACAACAAATCTATACTTAGGATTATTGATTGCATTAATGAGCGCTATTTGTGGCGGAATAGCCTCAATAGGATTACCTTGAGGATCTTTTAGTAACTTAAGGTAATTTTCTATGGGTAGCTTAATAAAACGTTCTGATACAGGAAATTCTAAAATCTCATCTGCAGGAACGTCATCTCTTGATATTTTCAACATATCCGTATCTTCTATAGTTATTTATATCTTTTTTATATTGATTATATCTATACCATCCAAACCATCGCACCAAGTAGTATGCAGGTACTGCTTTCCACGCAGGTACGTCATGATCTTTCATAATTTTATAGAAAAGTAGATCTGCTTCCTTTCTAGGAAGATAGTGTGTATGATATAACATATCATGAAAGATTGCTCCAATTGCCCAGCGTCCGGTAGGAGAGGCAACTAATCGCAGCAACCATGGTAAACTTACTAAATCTGTTGGAAATCCCTTGTAGACTCCTACTTGATGTTCCCAACCTAAAAATTCTACATCTTGTTCTAATCTGTAGACTTGTCGCCCTTTTTCGAACTGGCCATATAGAATAGTGACCAAAAGATTCATTTATCCTCCTTTTACAATTTGTTCAATTAAACTACCTAAGTTTCCTTCTCCATAGTTGTTTACTTGTACATTATTTTGTGTTCCCGGAGCTGATTCTTTTGCAATTTTAGCATGGTCCATTTGAATTTTATGCATAAGAGTAAGTATATCCACAAGGTCTTTTCCTGAGTATACTCCAGTTTCTTCTGCTTCTTCAAGTTTACTATTAATTACATCTTCAAGAATTCCGCTTAATTTAAAGCGATTCATATATCCTTGTTCCATAAAGATAGTATCCATAAATCTCTTTACTTCGCGCTGATTTAAGTATCCAGTTGCTTCTTCGCGGGAAATACCTAAAGTATTCGCTGCTTCATCTACATTAAGGCAACTTAAATAGGTTTGCACAAAATCAAGAGCCTCCGGATTTAATTTGTAAGTATCATCGGGGTTTGTTAGTGCAGTTGTCATAAATATTCCTCCATTCTCATATTATAACACCAACTTTTGTAAATGTCAAGAGATTTTTTTGGTTTTGGGTATGGCAGCCCTATTATTGCACCATAATTGATTGAAATTTTTTGTGATGGTTTACGTGAGGAGGGGTCAGGCTAGTCCGTAGGAAGAAAAGTCTGATAACCGCCCCTGGCACGCTTCTTGCTAAGCAAGAGCTGTGCCAACCGGCTTGGCACGATTCTTGCATAAGCAAAGATCATACCACCTGGCTAATTACAAATTCTTTTTGTTTTGGATTTGTATAAGCCTGGCTTATGTGGCTATAAAAAACTTTGACTTGAATCTCTCGACCGAATGACCTATAATATATTCACAGGTTAGGGAAAGGCCCGAACCAATCAACCGATCTAAGGAGATCTGGATATGGCTAAGACTGTGAACTATACCCCTGAGATGACCAAGGAAATCATCGCTGCCTATGAGGCGGCTGAGGGCTACGATGCCCGCTCCGAGGTGATCGCAAACATGGCTACGAAATTCGGCAAAAGCGTTGCTTCGGTCCGGCAGAAGCTGAGCCGTGAGGGTGTGTATCAGAAGAAGGAATACACCAACAAGCAAGGCGAGAAAGCCGAAAGCAAGGCTCACATTGTGGGCGAGATTGCTGCCCTGCTGGGCATGGAAGCGGAGCAGGTTGAATCGCTGGAGAAAGCGACCAAGCCGGTACTGCTGAAGGTGCGGGAAGCTCTTTCGCAGGATGCTGACTAGACCTTGACAAGGGGCAGGGATGCCCCTATACTTAAACCATAGACAAGGGAGAAGCAAGCATGACTAGCAGAAGCGAATACTGGGCAAACTATCAGATGGGCGTGGCTAACAAAGAAGCTCCCCTGATGGAAGCGCATGCCAAAACGCAAGCTGCTGCCCGTAAGATCAGGCAGGAACGTGCGAAGAAAGAAGGCAGGAAAGATTGGTGGAGGGCGTGATGTTCGAATTCATTTTGTTGATTGCATTGCTGGCCATGTCGGGCTGGTCAACGGAAACCGATTAACCATAGCCAGGCGCAGGGTAGGAACCTGCTGCCTAGCGGCGCCGTAGCGGCGTAATGCGAATCATTATGATTAGCGTTACAGGCGCCGTCGGGGCAAGACGCTACTACAATTATAACACGGGCCTGGCGGTGAAATCAAATCGTTTAATTCTCAAAAATAGCTTGACATTTTGCGGCAGGGGTCTATAATTAAATCATAGGCAAACGGAACGAGAGACAAGAAAATGATCGACTGGAACCTGATTCGCAACGCTACTATCGTAGGCTTCACTATCGTGATGCTGCTCACCATCGCAATCGTCTAAGGGAGAATAAAATGAGCTTTGACCAATGGATGATAATCGTTGACCATCTGCTCCGCGAGCGTTTCGGCGGCATGGATTCCGGAGATCTGCCGGACTGGTGCTGGTGGGATCTTTGGGATTCCGAGCTAACCCCGCGCGAGGCTGTCGCGGATTATTTGGAAGGCGAAGGATTTTTTGCCTAAACCCCTTGACAAGGGCAACGGACTGCCCTATACTTAAAGCATAGGGAAACGGAACGGAGAAAGCAAAATGCCACGGGTTAGCCACTACGAAATTACTACCGAACGCGGAACCTTTCTTGATTGGGCTACCGACAAGAAAGAAGCTAAAAAGCGTGCTGCCGAGGTTTGCAGGAAATTCGGCCAGACTGTCGGGCATAGCATCATTAAAATTCGGAGGATTCGATGATCGAATATATCATCTGCAAAGGCGAGAACGGGCTAGGATGGCCCATCGCCGTTAAATTCTTTCGCAGCCGCAGCCAGGCGCTGCGCTGGATTCTTGAACACGGCCGGCAAGGCTACTATATCGAGGAAATTAATTATGGCTAATTATTTCACCCTTACCCCGAAAGGCGCAAGCGATCCGGCTACCTTTCAATCAATCGACGACAACATGCGCGAGGCTTTCGGCGCTCCGCCCGATGCGGTACATTGGTTTCATGATTGGTACGATGTGATCGGGCTAGGCTTGGCGATGGGCTATAGCTGGGACAAGCTGCGCGATCGGATCCTGCACGATGATCCGCTGGGAATTAGGATCTGCAATTGGCTCGAATCGCACTATGATGCGGATAGCTGGGCAAGCTATCGCTAACGGAGCAGCCGATGATAATGATAATCATTATCATCTGGCCGCGCCGATTATACCACAGCCGCCTGGCGAAATCAAATCTTTTAATTCACAAAAATAGCTTGACATTTTGGGGCAAGGGTCTATAATATAAGCATGAAAGGAGAAAATTGCATGATTAAAAAGATTCACGTTTATGATCTTGACGGGACTGTAATTTCTAGCTCCCATCGTTACCGGACTGTGCCCGGCGAAATGAGAATTGATCTCAAACACTGGCGCGAGAATGACATTCCCGAACAGATCGCAAAAGACTCGCTTTTGCCCCATGCTGCACAATATAAGCAAGATATTATGGACCCGGAAACCTTGGTCGTAATTGCTACCGCGCGCGCTTGTGTCAAGGGTGACGCAAACTGGCAATTTGTCGAAAAGCGGCTCGGGCTGCCGGATTTTTTCATTCATCGCCTCGGCCCGAATGACGTTCGCAAAGGCGCGGAATTGAAAATCAATGGATTGTTGCCGATAATCGCTAGCTTCCCTAATGCGGTCGTGCATTTCTGGGAGGATAATAAAGACTATTTGCGCGATGTTTCGGAAGCTATCGGCGCGATTCCGCATTATGTACCATCAACGCAAGGATACTAAATAGCCAGGGCGCGAATGAGAATGATTCTCATTCGCCGCGCCGATTATACCCTGGCGCGCGGCCTGGTGTCAAGCAAAAATTTTTATGGGCCTATAGAATCTTTTTGGTTGACTTAGCGATTCACTTTGCTATAATTACAGCATGAACAGAGCAGAACAAATCATCGAAGCACTAGCAACGGTCCTGACGATCGTCGGCCTTTATTTACTTTCCGAAAATGTATCGCACGGCTTTACAATCGGGATGTTTTCTAATATACTTTGGATGTATATCGCGCATGAACGAAATATGCTCGGTTTACTTATTACCAATCTACTTTTGATGTTTATAAACCTTAACGGTTTGGGGGTTGTATAAAATGGCTAAAATGATGCTTGCCGTTGTTGATACAGAATGCGTCGGTTTACAAGATAAATCTGTATATGATTTTGCTTGGCAAATTGTAGATAAGAAAGGAAATGTATATTCTGAAGGTTCCTATCTTGTCGAAGAAACTATTATAGATGCCGACAAAATGATGGGCGCGTTTTATGCGAAAAAGATATTTTCGCATTATATACCGATGCTCGCAAAAGGTATCATTACCATTAAACCTTGGAAGGATATTCGCTCGGAATTTCTTGCGGATTTGGATAAATTCAATGTAGATGTTTTCGCCGCTTATAATGTAGGTTTTGACATGGGTGCAATTAAATCTACAAACGGCGAAGGTAAATTTCTGCATCGCCCCATGCGGGTTCTAGATATTTGGCAATTCGCTTGCGAAACTATACTTTCCAGCAAAACCTATATGCAACTTGCTAGAGAACAAAATTGGGTTTCTGACGCTGGAAATATACGAACTAATGCCGAGAAAGCATACAGCTATATTTCAGCCGATTGGAATTATATCGAAGAACATACAGCATTGGAAGATGTAAAGATCGAAAATAGAATTTTGGCCGCTTGCTTTCGCCAGAAGAAAAAGATACCTTTCGGAAAGGTAAATGCTCAACCTTGGAGAATTGTAAATGAACTTTGAACACAAAATAGAATTAACTATCACCCTGAAAAATATGCGGGAAATCCACAATTTACTTTATGCAATGCAATTTGTAGATTCTGGCCTAATGAATGGAAATATACCGGAAGATAAAGCAGAGGAAATACAGGAAACTATATTAGAATTGCTAGATACTTTGTCTTATTACGAGAGATATCTTTAAGCAAAAAACGTGCCAGGCGCAAACCTGGCACGAAAATTGCGCCGTAACCCGCGCGAAGCGCCGGCGGCGGAATGCGAATCATTATCATTTGCTTTCGCGTTCGTACGTTAGGCCTGGTCTATCACCTGGCGAGTCAAGATAGAAATTTTTTGCTTGAATTTTTGGCCGGATTCCCCCATAATTAAACCATGGAAAAGCAAACGGAAACCAGCAAAATGAAAGACGACAGCTATACGCACGCGGCCGCGAAAATTTACCTGTCGGGGGTTGCAAAATACTCTCATAAGCGTAGCTCGCAAATGCTTCTGCGGATGGGGCGCGCGTGCGGTGAGCTGGCCGTAGTGGAGTCGGCAAAAAAATTGCTTGACCTCGGCTACTGAATTCTGTAAAATATTCTTATCGGTTGGGGATTGGCCCCAACCATTTAACCGAACCGAGGAGGTTCTGAAATGGCTAAAACCGTAAATTATACTCCTGAGATGGAAACCGCAATCCGCGAAGCTTTCGCGGGCGAGGTGGACCATAAGGCTGCTGTGGCCGAACTGGCATCTACTCTCGGCAAGTCGCTTGCATCGGTCCGCCAGAAAGCGGTCCGCATGGGCCTCTACAAAAAAGCGGAATACGTTTCCAAAACTGGCGCAAAGCCGGAAACCAAAGCCGCTATTGTGGCCGACATTGCCGAGGTTCTCGGCATGGAAGCGGAGCAGGCCGAGTCGCTCGAAAAAGCGACTAAAAAGGTTCTGGTCGCGCTTCGGGAAGCGCTTTCGCAGGATAGCGAATAAGGGTTGACAATCGGCCAAGGATGGCCGATAATTAAGACTCAATTAAACGAGGTGACAAAATGAAAATGTATCTGGTTTCAACTGAAGATAACGATTTTGTCGGCATTACCCCCGATCTGCTCACCGCCAAAAAATTGGCGCGCGAAGAAATGGATTGCCGCTATGATCGCTCGGATATTTCATGGGAATCTGAATGGGATTCGCTTTCCCTGCAAAAATATTGGGTGGGTGACGTGGCCGATTCGATTCTGCCTATCATTCTCATTACCGAGGTTCCTTTCTTCAAAGCCGGAACGAGGTTCCCCGTCGAATTTGACGACATTACGACAGACGAAGAAATCCCGAATTTCCTTCGCCGCCAGGCGGAATAAGCAAAAAGCGTGCCAAGGATGGCCCGCGCATCTGCAAGGATATAAAGGCGGAAGGCGGTTCCTAACGGGTAAAGCTAAAAACCGCTGCCGAGAAAAATATGCAACTTTCATGCCAGGCGCAACGCCTGGTTTTTTACTGCCCCCAAATGCGAATGATTCTCATTCGCGGGCGCCGTGAGGCGGCGGAATGCGAATCATTATCATTTGCTTTCGCATTTAAAGCGGAGCGCGCTCCGCGCCAGTAGTCGGATTTCAAGTACAGATATTTCAGTGCCGCGCGGTGCAGTACGCAAGCGTATTATTTTGGAGGAGTCTGGTCGTGTCAAGCTCAAATTTTTCGACTTGATTTAATTTTTTCAATAAAATCAATGTTTTAGCGATTTCAAGCTCAAAAAAGTGGCGCAACGGCGCCGATATTATACCACAGTAGTTGCCTTCTTGTCAAGCACAAACTTTTCGGCTTGCGCGGAGCCAGCCAAAGGTCTATAATATATACATAATTTGAGGAAAAGCAATGAAAACGAAAACTGTCAAGACGAGGAATTTAGTGGCCAAGCACGCGAGGAAGAGTAATCGTGCTATGGTACACGAAAATAAGAAGCGCAAAGCGCGAAACGAGACTTGGGACGGGTTCAAAAAGGGCTCACTCTGGGATCTCATCTGAAAATTTGGGCTTGATTTCTTCAGCCCGCCACGCTATAATATATTTGTAAACTGAAAAAGGAGCTAAACATGTCTAAAGAAACCATCTACACCGCTGAAGTTACCTCTCGTATGGTCGAGGCCTACACTTCTGCCGATTCTGACGAAGCGCGAGCAGGAGTTGTGGAAGCTTTCCACAAGGAGCTGGGCGCATCCGTTGCTTCGGTTCGCTCGAAGCTCGTCGCAATGGGCGTGTACAAGGCGAAAGCCCGTAAGACCAAAGCCGGTGAAGCTATCGAAAGCAAGGCAAAGATCGTTGCCGACATCGCAGAAATCGTGGGTGTCGAGGAAGAGGCCTTTGAGTCGCTTGAGAAAGCTACTAAGCCGGTCCTGAAGAGCCTGCGTGCCTTCCTGGTCGAGTGCTCGGGAGTCGAACTGGAATCGTAAATCCAGTCTAAGTCAAAAATCCAAGTCTGTTTAGCCCGTCTGGTCCTTTCAGGACCGGATGGGCTTTTTTGTGCCTCCAATTACTCCACATCCGAAATTTTGAGCCCGCGGCGCCGATTTTAGCACAGTGCCTGGCTTTTTGTCAAGCTCAAAATTGAAAAATCCAATCCATATTCCAAAATCCATGTCTGTTTGACGCCTCCGGCGTCTAATTTGACTTAAAACGGGCAACTTTGGGTCTGTGCGCGCTTATATGTTCTTATTTTGTCCTATTTTCGAAATTTGGGCTTGATTTTCTCGAGCGGCCCCCGAAAAATACATTCTAGGTTTAGTTATAGAGTCTAGTGGAAGTAAAAATGACCGTAACAAGTGTAAAATCGTGGAGATTTGTTACCCAACATTTTTTAATTTTATGGGGTAACATCTAGCAACTTTACGTTCTTCAAAACTTGAAAAATCCAGTAGATAGTTTTCTGTGAAGTCTATTATTTGTGTAACCTTAGTATTTTAATTCTTGTAGTTAAAGTGAGAGGTACTACTACGCAGGGCGATTGCAAAAAGAAATTTGCGCTTGATTTATTTTCGCAAAGGGCGTATAATATACAAAATGGAGAAAGAAATGATGAAAATCACTAAATTATTTGACCTGTACGATCACTACAATGAAAAGTACTTCAAAAATACTTTGCCGTTTGTAGATATAGTCTATGCAGACCTGAAAGATGCTTATGGTTATACTATGACCTCTACTGCATCTGATATTGTTATTCTGCTGGCTAAAGGTATGAATAAAAAAGATACTATCACTACTTTAGTACATGAAATGATTCATGTTAAGCAGGCTCACTATGATCAGCCGATGGATCATGGCAAAACTTTTAAAGCAGTAGCAAAGAAAATCGCTAAAAAAGAAGGTTGGAAGAGGAAGGATATTTAAAATGGGCTTGGATATTAAATTTCGACTGGGCGACGTCACTGATATGTGTGATGTCGAAACTAAAGTATTTGTAGAGGACTTTCGAGACGAAGGTGCAGAGGAACAAAATCTGTGCTACGTTATTCGTATGCCTAACATGAATGGTTGGGTAGATTTTCATCCATTTCTTCATAATGGAGAATTCTATGCTACTGTGCGAGCTAATAGGTGGGGAGATAACTATGGCCCTATAACTGAGTATCTACGTACTCGTGGTATAGATTGGGAAGAATTCTAATAATAATAAACTATTTATATTTTAGGGGGAGTAACATAAGGAGTAATAAATGAACAAACTTATCCTATCAGCCGCTGTCGCGGCAATTTTGATCACATCACCAGTATTCGCCAGTCCTGGCGATGATAAATGTGTAGGTAATTGTGGAGGTGACAGTAGTGTACCGTTTAATTCCACTGCAATGGCTGGAGCAAAATCTAATGCAAATAGCAAGTCTGTTGGTGTGGGGATCGGCATGGGCGGTAACGCTTCTAGTAGGTCTTCTGCCATGGGTGGCTCTGCTTTTGTGAGCAATAAGCAGGGAAACGAACAATCCCTTCAGTACAACGAAGCAAAACAGGACTACAGCGATACATACAAGGACTATACAGCTCCTGGCTACGCCCCGAGTATCAACGCTACGGTCCCGTGTGCAATTCCGGTAACTGGAGGGCTAACATTGCCGGCTGCCGTCGGGATCTCTGGTGGATCAGCATATGTTGATGAAAACTGTGAACTTCGAGAGACTGTACGTCTTGGTTTGAGAGGAGATGCTACTAGTAAAGCTCTAGCTAATCGAGTGATTCAGCAAAAGCTGCTAGAGTATGCTAATGAGAGTGAGACTGAAAAAGTTTCTGTAATTCGCAGTAAAAGCAATTATGAGATGGTGATGGGTAACTAAAGAATACTATCACCATCTCAGGGTGATAGTATCCATAGCAATTTGGCCCCGTAAGGGGCCAAATTGCTTAAAATGGCATCTCATCTACCATTTTCATCTCTATCTCTTGTGGTTTAAATACTGCATCTAATGCCTCCGGCATCAAATCCCAGTCATTTACATCTAGTATCATAAATTCATTTCTATTCTCAACATTAGCTACCCATGTTTGTAACCAAATATGACGAAAGTAATCAGTTGGGCGTAGTACATTGTTTTTATCTATTCTAATATTATGTAAAGGCCAAACTGCTGGATTTACCTCTTTTCCTTTCGGAGTTATCAATGCATTTCTTCTAGCGATATCTCGCAGTTCTTTACTAAGAGGAATCTTTCTCCACTTTTCAATACTATCATACAAGCGATAACCTACAGCAAATCTCATAAACTTATCTGACCTATCCCAATCATTATAGTTGACTCCATTATATTCTTTATGAGCAGCTAGAAATATAGGAACTAGTGGGCAGTGTCGAGTTGCTTCGGTAGCTTTGGCTTGTGTTAGATCACTTCTAGCTTGTTCTAGAGCACAATACTTTAAATAGTTTTTCAAATTTACATCATCAATTTGTTTGAAAGTCTCTGTAACGCTAAAGCCATTATCCCCTGAAACGGGGCGGTAGTTACTGATTTGTACATCAAACTTCAATAAATCTTCTTTATATAATTTTGGGCGAGGCTTTTCGGGCTCCTTAGATTTGAACGCATGCTTTTCCTTAGTTGATTTTATAGATAAGTATTGTTCTTTCCAATTGTTATAAAGTATTAGTTGTGATACAATGTGTTCAAAGTTATAATCACTCATATATTTTTCCTTAGTGTTACAGTTATTTTATAGTTTCCATTTGAAGTAATAAAATTCACTTAATTTTTTACATAAATTTAAAACGAATTTTGGGCATATTACCCCCGAAGGCAAGAAAAATGTAATAAACACACGTAAGCGCTACACTCTTGTTCCTAGCGTTCTTTGACCTAGCGGAGCTGGTCTAATCACTTATCACAAGTAGTTACACTTCACTATGTTTTTACATTTTTCTGCTAAATTGATTCTGATACTCTCTAACCTCTCTAATTTATATAATTATTATATCACATTTTTTTCTCCACGTCAAGTATTTTTTTACATTTTAGCTCTGAGTACTGGATATTTTATTAGCTGTAAAAGTGTAAATCCTTAAGGAAGCGAAAAATTGAGCTTGAATTTGTTTAGCTTTTGGTGTATAATATTTATATTGAATGGGAGAACTATGCTATGAATAATGTGGATCGTTGGCGTATTAAACAAGCAGCAAGCCGTATAATCGCTGATCCTAGCTTACTGGACCACATAAGTGAAGGTCCAAAACTTAAGCATCTTCGACATGAACTGAATAACTATAAACATGGTCGTAGTACCATTACTGATGTGGAAAATGCACTAGCCTGGTCTCTTGGTTTTAACGTTATTGAGGGTTAATATGAATCGTTACCTTTTTGCAGATTGTGTCTTCTTTATGGTCTTTTCCATAGCTATGCTTGGGAATTGGGTTAGAGAAGACTATGTTGGGGTAGCCGCGGCTGCTTTACTGATTGGTTACATTATTTTGGATAGCCACTGGTTTAACGATAACTACTTTTGGAAACTAGAGAATAACTAAAATGCTTGAATTTGCTTTTGTTATGATTGTTTTGTTCTGCATCTACATTGCATGGGATGTGTTTTTTCGATGAATAAATATACCTTTATCCACGAGTGCCTTAGTGGCCTTAGAATCAATGTAGATGCCGTAAACGTATCTATGGCGCACATTCTGCTTAAGCAGAAGATCGCGCAAGTTTATACTGATAACGGAATTTGCATTCCTGTTAATGGTTGGAAAATTTCACACGAGGAAGTTATTGATGAGTCCTGAGCTCGAAAAAGTAATTGATGCGCGGCAAGACTTTATTGCTGTGTATAAGCCTATCGCTGGGTGGAAATGCGTTCTTATGTCCTACGACGATGAGATGGGCTGTCATACTCCCTGGCAAACTGGTTTTAGTGGCTGGGCTAATCAAGAGGATGCAGCTAAAGAAGGTCGCGTTTGGGCTTGGGCTGAGGAAATTCCTTTCTTTAATGAGGTAATCATGTAATGTGGTTATTTTACGGAGCATATGCATTAGGCACTATGGGAGCAATTGCAGCAGCTTGGAATTACGTTAAAGAATTTAAAGAGGATGAAACTTTTCTCTTTAAACTAACTTTTGTGTTACTTATAGCAATAGTTTGGCCGGCTGCAATTGTAGAAAAACTGGTATCAGAGAGTTCAGAGAGTTAACATGATTGAATTAGTAGAATTACAAAATGGACGATTTGTATTTTGTAAGAGAACAATTTTTGGTAACCTAAGGTATCTAAACTGTTTTATTTTTATTGAGTCAGAAGGTGTAGAAGAAAATTGGGTTGAAGAAGAGCATGCTACCCGGTATCCATATGTATATACAACCACCGAAGCAGAAGCTAAAGTAGTTAGGAATTTATTTAAAATTCCTAAGTGCTCAAGAAAACGAAAAAGACCTAATTTACCTTACGTTAAAAAAATTGTAGAGAAATTTGAAGATGGCGAATAGTATGAATATGATTAGTTTTGAAGAGGCTTATGCTATTGTTCGTTGTTACGATGACAGCTATTTAGATGTAGCTGAAGAACTTGTAGCTGCTTACTCTAGCTTAGATGCTGCCCTGGACCAGGCCTGCACTACTTTTAATTGTACCTTTGATACTTTTGCTGGTGGCCTGCCCTATACTAGCGCTAATTATGATGCTGGTACTTGGTACGAGATTCGTAAATGTAGAGTGAATTTGGATCTTAGCTATGAGTGATTATCACTATGTTTTAATTTCTGTAACTGCATTTTGTATGTTTGTGTTAGGTTTTGGCTTAGGCTTCGATAAAGCAGAAAGTGCGTACCAAAGACAAGCTGTAGCATATGGCTATGGTACTTATGATACTGAAACCAAAGAATTTGTGTGGAAAAGATGATACAAGTATTAATTTTAATTGCTACAATTGCTGCCTTTAGTTTTGGTGGCCCTTATTTAGAAAAAACTGGTGCACTTGTAACTCCGGGTGATGGAGCTTTGTATGCTAGTATTGTAATTTTAGTTATGACATTTTTATTGTGGACTACAAGAGATGACTAATAGAATTAATAGTATGCTTAAAATGCATGGTATAGATGTAGATAAGCGAGAGATTAAAAAGCTAGAAGCTGGCATGAAAAATATGGCTACAGAGATGCGGGAATGCCAGGAAGAAAACGAGCGGCTGAAGAAGCGCATCAACTACTTGGAGATACAAATGTCTCGCAGCGGTTACGAACAAACGCTGGAAGATGCTGAGCGGTGGCAAAAGATTGAGCCAATACTAGATAGAGTATGCCGAACATTAACTAATCCTAGCGGTTTGGTTAAAGGGGAATTGGCATACCTTGTAGAAGAAATCCATGAGATTACAGACGCCGCAATTGACGCGGTAAAGGAGGAGGGTGATGAGTGACGAGTACATACATGGACAGCCAAGTCCAATCCACACCCATTGCCGCGAGCGCATCAAAGAGCTTGAGGCGGATCGAGACAAAGCCTGGGTATTGTTGACTTGGGCAGAGGCTTTGATTCGCAGTCTGAGCGGCTGGCCTGAGACTCATTCGAACGAAGTTGTGGAGTGGAAAGAAGAGTGGCGATTACTGCGTATGCGTAGGAAACAGCGCAGCACCATAGACGAGACAGACGCGGTAAAGGAGAAAAGTGATGAGCCAAAGAAACTCCCAAGCGATTATCAGACTGAATCGGCAGAAGTGTCCGTTCCAGCCAATCGGTATGCAGAATGATGAATAGTGATTTAAAAGGTTTAATGTTTATACTTATTCCAGCAATAGTAGTTTTTCTATTAATTATTGGTATGAGTAATGCTTATAAAAAAGCACCAGAGTTAAAAGAAGTATGTAAAGATGGAGTAGTTTACTACTATTTTTATACTCCTAGTAGATTTGCCTTTTCTCCAAAATTTAATAAAGAAGGTGTTGTAACCTGCGAGGTGAAAGATGTTCGATGAGTTTTTTGACGAGTTTTTTGATAGATTAGATCAACAGCTGGATGCTACTCATTATAGTGGTGAGGACGGGTTCACAGCATTTCAGGAAAATATGAGCGAGGATATGGATTCTATTATAGAGCTGTTAACAGCATTTTTAGGGTTTTAACATGT
>Ga0180437_10002172_pt1 | contig 31932 bp, 32 predicted proteins | sample SS_ome_4_FD_132410 | JGI IMG/M metagenome (GOLD analysis project Ga0180437, IMG submission 132410) | Hypersaline lake sediment archaeal communities from the Salton Sea, California, USA - SS_3_D_1 metaG | ecosystem: Environmental > Aquatic > Non-marine Saline and Alkaline > Hypersaline >... | reverse complement strand
GCCATCTCGAGAAAGCCCCGAGGAGGTAACCATGAAGGTTGGAGTGTTCACGGTTCTGTATTCGGATATGCCTTTCGAGAAAGCGCTGGATCACGTCGCCGAGATGGGCTGTGAAGCCGTCGAAATCGGCACTGGTGGCTATCCCGGCGACGCGCACTGTGATGTTACGTCATTGCTCAAAGACGAGGCCGCTCAGAGAAAGCTCCTGCGAGCCGTCGAGAGACGTGGGCTGACGATTTCCGCCCTCAGTTGTCATGGCAACCCGCTTCATCCTCAGAACTCTGTTGCCAGGAGATTCCACGATGCTTGGCGCAAGACGGTGAGACTGGCCGAAGCCCTCGGCATCGAGCGCGTCGTCACCTTCTCCGGGTGTCCGGGCGATTGCGATGACTCCAGATATCCCAATTGGGTCACCTGCCCTTGGCCGCCCGACTTCTCCGAAATACTGAAGTGGCAGTGGGAAGAGAAAGTCATCCCGTATTGGACGAAAGAAGTTGGCTATGCCGCCAAGCACGGAATCGCCAAAATCTGCTTCGAGATGCACCCCGGATTTTGTGTGTACAATCCGGAGACTCTGCTAAGGCTGCGGACAGCCTGCGGCGAGGCGATTGGCGCGAACTTCGACCCCAGCCACTTATTCTGGCAGGGGATAGATCCCGTAGCTGCGATTCGGGAATTGGCCGGCGCCATCTACCACTTCCATGCCAAGGACGTGAAGATCGACTGGTTGAACACCCAGCGCAATGGCGTCCTCGACACGAAACCATACACCGATGAAATCGCTCGGTCTTGGATCTTCCGCACCGTTGGGTGGGGACATGGTCCTGACCAATGGAAGGAGATGATCTCCGAACTGCGACTCGCCGGCTACGATTGGGTCCTCAGTATCGAACACGAAGATAGCCTCATGAGCATCGACGAGGGCCTTCACAAAGCAATCGCCTTCCTCAAAGATATCTGCGTCGTCGAGCCACCACCGAAGGTCTGGTGGGCTTAGCATATATCTGTTCTGAGGTGGAGAACGAAACTGAATCGGTTTATCTCGCGTCATAGAAGGTTTGCCTTTCGTTCACCGACGATTCACCCAGATTGTATATGCTCTTCGACATCAATAAGACCGCCAGCACCATAGGCGTGGAATTTAGTTTCAGAAGAGCGAGGAAACAATGAGTCAAGCAGCGCAAGGGCGGTTGGGGGTGATGGCGCTCGTTGCAGTGGGTATTCTGTTAGCGATCACGGGGGTATGGGCTGAAGGGCCAGTGATCGGCCCCGACCACTGGGCATATCGAGACCTCGATGCCCTCTCCCAAGCGGGGCTGCTGGCTGGGCATCCCAAGGGTCCCCTCAGCGATTGGACGGCCGGTCAACTCACAAGGTACGAGGCAGCATCGCTAGCCCTACGAGCCGTTCAGGGAATCGGCGCAGCCTACCAGGATACAGGCAAAGCGCTTCACGAAATAGCCCAGGTGCAACCCGGAGAACCCTCGGCTATGCTGGCAGGCGTCAGTTTCGAAGACCTCGCGCGAGTCGAGAAGCTTATCCAAGAGTTCCGCACCGAACTGGTCAGCATGGGGGCTCGCGTGGACGACATCGAGTCGACCATCGAAGATGTCCAGTCCCGATTAGCGAAGGTCGAGGCCGATCAGAAGAAGCATACGATCGACGGCTACGCCCAGTTCCGTTATGAGGCCGATAACGCCCCTGACGGCGATACGCAGTTTCTCGTCCGCCGGACCAGGGTGAATCTGCGCGGTCCAGTTTCCGATACGCTCTCTTATCGCGTCGAGTTTCAACTCGACGCCAAAGAATCGGGCAAGGGGATCGGCAGCAAGGTACAACTCCGCACGGTCTACGCCGACTACAAGCTCCCGAATGCCAAGCTGCGCATTGGCCAGGCCAAATTGCCATGGGGGTACGAGCTGCTCGAATCCGTGCCAGTCCTGTGGGCCTCCGAGCGCGCGCTCTTCATGGACCGGCTCTTCCCCAACCAACGCGATATCGGCGTCCAGTGCGCTTTCAGAAAATCGCCGAAATCCCCACGGATTGACGTCGGCATTTTCAACGGCACGGGAATTAACACCAGCGACAATAACGACCGCAAGAACGTAATGGCACGAGTCGACGTCCCGGTGCCGAACGGCTCGGTCGCACTGTCTGGCTACCTCGGCGAGAATGGCGAAGACGAGAGCGCAACCGATCAAGATCGCTTTGGCATCAGCGGTCGTTTCAAGTGGCCCGGCGGCACCGAGTTCATGGGTGAAGCCGTCGCCGGCAAGGATCGCGGTTACGATGTGCGCGGCTGGTATGCCCAGCTTGGACATCCCGTCTGCAAGAAGCGTCCGGATCTTGTTTTCGTCAAGTACGATCAATACGACGAAGATACCGATACATCGAATGACCTCTTCAAACGATGGAGCCTCGGCTACTGGTGGGAACCACAGCCTCCGGCCAGGCTCGGCATCGTCTATGAGCTTCGCGATCCCGACGAAGGTTTCTCTGAGTTCAGCAAGTGGGACGACACCCGCGCCTGGCTTCAGTTGCAGGTGAAGTACTGAGCTTATTCCCTCCAATGTCTATGGGGCCAATGCCCGTCGTGACGCGACGGGCATTCGTTTTGAAAGTATGCTCAAAGTGCGAGAACACATAGAAACGTGGGAGAAGATATAATGTCGATGCCGGCCGATCGCATCGAGCTGACCAACGAGGATAGACAGCGGTATCACCGGCAGATGATGATCGCCGGATGGGGTGAACGGGGGCAGCAGCGCTTGAAATCAGCACACGCTTTTGTGGCCGGTGCGGGCGGCCTCGGCTCCCCCACAGCCATCTACCTGGCGGTTGCAGGCGTCGGGAACGTCTCCCTCTGCGACTGTGACAGCCCAGAACTATCCAACCTGAATCGCCAGATTCTGCACAATGATTCTCGCGTCGGCATGAACAAGGCTGAGTCCGGAAAGATGAGCCTCAACGCACTCAACCCGAGCATCGAGGTCCAAGCGCTCTCCGTCCGAATCGAGGCTGACAATGTCGACGACCTCGTCGGCGATGCCGACATCATCCTCGACTGCATGGACAACTTCGACACACGCTACATCCTGAACGAATGCGCCATCAAGAAGGGCATTCCCTTTGTCCATGCAAGCGTCTGGGGACTGGAGGGAAAACTTTCCTTCATCCACTCCCCGGAAACGCCATGCCTAAAATGCATCTTCCCCGAGGCGCCTCCACCCGAGCTTTTTCCAGTCCTCGGCGCCACCCCTGGAACCATAGGCTGTCTCCAGGCGATGGAAGCGCTCAAGCACCTTGCTGGAGTGGGCGAAACACTCAAGGGCAAGCTCCTCGTCTGGAGCGGTGCAGAAATGGAATTCGACGTCTACCCCATCGCCAAGAACTCCAAATGCCCCATCTGCGGGAAACAACAAAGCGGGGAAACGTGACCTCCTGCAGAATAAATTGTGCTATATCGCACTATCTTTGAAAGGAGCTGGCGAAGATGCGGACGTTTCCTCTGGTGTGCGTTGCACTGCTCGCACTGAGTTGTATGTTGACCGCTGGGTGTGGTGGAGGCGGTGGGGCTCAGGTTGCTGCGCCCGGCCCCGTCTCGAACGTCGAAGAGAAACCGGATGTCCCAGTCTTCATCGAAGCCTACTACCCTCTGAATGAAGGCCATCAGTTTATCGCCGACTATCTCGAAGCGGTCGAAACCGCCAACCCCGATACAATCGCCGTTCGCTTCCACGACATGCAGAGCGCCGAGGGAAGAAAGAAATGGGCGACGACCGGCCTGAGCTGCGCCGGTGTCTTCGTGAATGGGAGCACACGCCACGAGATCGACAGGGAGGGTGAGACCGAAACGGTCGATTTCCTTCAGCGAATGGATGTCTTCTGGACTCGCGACGACTTCGAAACCGTGCTGAAACAGGAGCTCGAAAAGGTCAGCAAGGCTTTCGTGGCGCCGCCGAGGGAAACTGAAGCCGAGGATGCGGCTGAGCCCGCTGATGCCAGCGGCGAGACGTCGGTGGGAAAGGAAGGGCAGGAAGCTGAATCTTCGAGTTAGCATTGTTATCATAGCAGCCTTGGCATGTGCTGGGTGCGCGGTGCCTGCGTCCGAGGAATCCGCGCCAGCGACCTCGCGTGCCCTCACGGTTTACGTGCCGTGTGTTCTCAGCTCGTCGATTCAGCAGGTCATTATGGCCTACACAGAGCACCATCCGGGCGTTGACGTGAGGGTAGAGGTGGAAAAGCCAATGGCGCTGCCGCCGCGGGTTGCAGAATTGCAGCCCAATGCATCCGCTGTCATGACCTTAGGTGAAGTGGAAATGGACGCGCTGATCGCGGAGCAAATCGTCCACGCATCCGATGTCGAGATCATCGCGAACAACACTTATCCACTTGTCATCGTCGTCCCAGGGAATGCCTCAGACGAATTCGACGAAGTCGCAGGCCTTGCCACGCATCGCGTGAACAGAGTATTTATCGAAGATTCGAACCACAGCACGCTCGGCGCTCGCGCAGAGCAGGCACTGAAAGCCCTCGATCTCTGGGATGCGGTCGCGCCAAAAATCGTACGCCCCGAGCCCGACGCGATGATCCTAGCGGAGATTATTGACGGAACGGCCGACGCTGCCGTGGTCTTCAAGGATTGTCTCGTTTCCGAAGGAGGAACCGGCTCCCCGCCGAAGACAGTTCGCATCGCAGGGGAGTTCCCAGCGGATACCTACGATCCGATCTTCTATCGAGCTGCTCCCCTGCAGACCGGGCCGCAGCCAGAGCTCGCCCGTGAGTTTATTTCGTATCTTGTTTCGGATGCCGGCCGCAAAGCGCTCGAAGACGTTGGGCTTTCACCGGTAGGCGATATTCGATCAGGGCACAAGGGACAATCATAGAAGCCGAACCAAATCCGAATGACGCTCATGGGGGCGCACACGACACCGGCCGACGATGGCCGATGGCGGTGCGCTCTCTCCGTCATAGAAAATTCCGCATCTTCTGGTCGGGATTGCTCGTCTCTCTCATGGGAACGTGGATGCAGCGTGCCGCGCAGGGATGGCTCGTCTACGAGTTGACGGATCGAGCCCTCTACCTCGGCATCGTCGCCGCTTGTGGAACGGTTCCCATGCTGATTCTCTCCCTTCCCGCCGGCGTGCTGGCAGACCGCCTGCCCAAGCGCAACATCCTCCTCGTCACCCAGTCCCTCGCCATGGCGCAGGCATTCGTCCTCGCCGCTCTCATCTATACCGAAACCGTTCGCGTTTGGCACGTCATGGTCATGGCCGCATTCCTCGGTACCGTCTGGGCGTTCGATATGCCAACCCGACACGCCATGGTGCTCGAACTGGTCAGCAAGGACGACGCGCTGAATGCTGTCGGCCTCAACTCATCAGCCTTCATGACGGGGAGAATCATCGGTCCGGCTCTCGGCGGTCTGCTCATCGAAACCGCCGGGCTCGCCATCTGCTTCTTCATCAACGGCATCACATTCCTCGGCATCATCGTGGCCTTATTGCTCATCGGATCCATCCGCACCGGATCCGCGGCTTCATCTCCAATGCTCACACAGATTGGCGAGGGCGTAAGATGGGCTCGCCATAATGCGGTTGCTTTCGTATTGCTCGCGCTCATCACCGTAGCGAGTCTCTACGGCCTTTCCTATGTCGTTCTGCTTCCGGTGTTTGCCAGAGACACGTTCCGCGCAGGCCCTATCGGCCTCGGCTTCATGATGACGGCCTATGCCGTCGGCGGACTCACTGCGACCGCCGTGCTTACGACCGTCGGGCACCGATGGCCTATGGGCCGACTCACAACGATTGGGTCTTTCGTGTTCCCCATCGCCCTCGCCCTGCTCGCGCTGGCGCCGTCCTACGCCTTTGGCATTGCCGCGCTTTCCATCGCAGGCTTCGGCATGATGATGTTCAACGTCACCGCCAACACGATGCTTCAGAAGATGTCGCCAGATGAACTTCGCGGGAGAGTTATGAGCCTCCGTAGCTTCCTCTTCGCCGGCATGTCCTGGCTTGGCGATCTCCAAATTAGCGCGCTCGCCGAATGGTTCAACGAACGCGCCGCCGTCGTCATCGGCGCGGGTATTTGCCTCGCCGCTGCGATAAGCGCATGGTCGCGCGTACCCCAACTGAGAAGCAGCGAATGATCCCACCAAAGGGTTTCGCAGGGAATCTCACCCGACGCCCATAATGGGAAAGAGCACCGCGGTTGTGGTCTAGATGAGTGACAGGCGGCTTTCGAATCGGACGGCTCTTCTCCGCCAGTATCCTCGCTCAAGGCTTGGGCGGAGCGCCGTTCCGTTCGCGAAGTCAGCTTCGCCCAGCAATGCACTTGTTCGTCGCGGAAGCACACAAGGATGACCGACAAAGAAGAAACCAATAACGCGGGTAATGCTTCGGCCGTGGGGCGAACGCTCTGGGCGAGAGCACGCGACTACTGGCGTTCTCCTGCGGCCACGGCCCTGATCCTGCTCGCTGTTGCCGTCGGGATCGCAGCCGGTTACGGAGCTGTATTATTTCACTGGCTTCTCGAACACTCGCGCACCCTCTTCTTCGATGTCATCGGCGTCGCACTCAGGCGACTCAGCCCCTACGCAACCATCATCCTTCCTTCCCTCGGCGGATTGCTCGTGGGACCGCTCGTCTTCTTCGTCGCCCGCGAAGCTCGCGGACACGGCGTTCCGGAGATCATGTTGGCCGTCGCCCATCAAGGCGGAAAAATCCGCGCTCGAGTCGCCCTTATCAAAGGGATTGCCGCCGCACTCACCATCGGCTCCGGCGGCTCAGCCGGACAGCACGGCCCCGCCGTGCAGATCGGCGCCGGGTTGGGTTCAGTCCTCGCGCGCGCGCTTCGCCTTCCGGGTGAGCGAACGCGACTACTCGTCGCCTGTGGTGCCGCGGGCGGCATCGCTGCGACCTTCAACGCGCCGGTTGGTGGTGTGCTTTTCGCCCTCGAAGTCATCTTGCGAAACTTCACATCGCGATCCTTCGGATTCGTTGTCATTTCATCCGTGTCCGCTGTGGTTATCTCACACATGTACCTCGGAGATACGCCGGCACTGCACGTCCCTCGATATTTTCTCGTCAGCGCGTGGGAGTTTCCGCTTTACTTGGCCCTTGGTGTATCGGCCGCATTCGTCGCCCGCGGCTTCATCTGGAGCCTCTACACGTGCGGTGACCTCTTCGAGAGCTGGCGTTTCCCCGATTACCTGAAGCCGGCCGTCGGCGGCCTCGCCGTCGGCATCATCGGCCTCGCCTTTCCACAGATATTCGGCATTGGCTATGACGTCACCGAAGCAGCGCTCGTCGGTTGGATAGGCCTTGCAACCTTGGGCGCTTTGCTTATCCTGAAGCTCGCCGCGACCTCGCTCACCCTTGGCTCCGGCGGCTCGGGCGGAATCTTTGCGCCGTCGCTATTCATTGGCGCAATGCTCGGAGCTGTTTTCGGCCACGTCATGCACGAAGCTTGGCCCACGGTCACCGCGCCCGCCGGCGCCTATGCCCTCGTTGGAATGAGCGCCCTGTTCGCCGGCGTCGCCCACGCTCCTATGACGGCCATCATCATCCTATTCGAGATGACCGGAGACTATCGGATCATCGGTCCTCTTATGGTGGCCAGCGTCGTCAGCGCCATTCTCTCCGAGTTTCTCGGACGAAACTCGATCTACACTCTCAAACTGGCTCGAAGAGGCGTCGACGTCCTTGGAGCAGAGCCCGATTTGCTCGACACGATCGCCGCGCGCGACGCTATGACCCCTCAATTACAAACCGTAACGCCCGACCTGTCCGCGTCACAACTGCTGGATCTTTTCACAGGAAGCGAGCTCTCAAGCCTACCGGTCATAGACCGCGATCACGCTCTCATCGGAATCGTCTCTCGGTCCGACGCCGAAGACGCCATTCTACATGACCGATCGGATGCTGCCGTCGACGAGATTATGACCCCCAATCCAGTAACGTGCGCCGCCGATGAAAGCTTGACGCTCGCGCTCGAGCGTCTCACCTCGCGCGACGTCGCCGCCCTTCCAGTCACCGATCCACTTGATCCCAGCCGTGTCATCGGAATTCTGCGTCGACGGGATATTATCTGGGCCTATCAGACAGCGCGCCGCGACCGACCGGAGTTCGCCGCTCGTATTGACCGACTGCGGGAATCCCTAACAGGAGCGCGAGTATTCGAAGCCGTCATCGGCCCCGATTCTCCGGCCGCTAACCGGGAAGTCCGCGCCCTTGATCTCCCACAGGAATCGCTGCTCGTTGCCGTCCGGCGAGATGAGCGAACCCTCATCCCCCACGGCGATACCATTCTTCGCCCGGGTGACCAAGTTGTAGCTCTGGCCGAACGCGACCAAATGGACGCCTTACGCGCAATATTTGGAAAACACCCTCTCGAGAAGTAGCGCCGCGATCCGAACGAAGGCGCTTTTCAATCTCTCACCTTTCAACAACTTCGCAAAGGCGCCGATTATTGGATGATTGCATCTACGCTCGCTCTCGATAACGGGTGATAAAGCTCCCTTTTCAAAGAGCGACGACTTCGGTAGAGTTTGCAAGCACCACGTAAGAGAGAAGGCGGGTGGAGCGGCAGTAGGGAAGTTAGGATTGAGGGGGGAGCTAGGGCGAGGTCTGTGCCGCGCCGGAAGAGGGATGAGAGAACGAAACCTGTCTCGCCTCCGCCATCTCCGCGGGCCTCGGTTCGCGCTGCATGGTGGTGTGCTTGCGCGACTTTCGCTGCGCTCTTCCTCACCTACCTCTGGACTCTTTCACCCACGGTCGTCGATCAGGACAGCGGCGAATTAGTAGCAGCAGCGCACGTGCTCGGCATTCCGCACCCGACGGGATACCCATTGTGGACGCTCTTGGCACGGGGCTTCGACCTTCTTCCTCTCGGACATACGAGCGCCTATCGGGTGGCTTTGTTTTCGGCGTTCTCGTCGGCCGCCGCCGGGGCGGTTGTTTGTTGGATGACGATTGCAGTCACTGGAGCGTTGTTCCCCGGAATATACGCGGGGTTATCATTCGGGCTTTGGTTTCCGACTTGGAGTCAGGCGGTACGTCCGGAGGTCTACGCGCTGGGCGGGTTGCTCTTCGCTCTCTTCGTCCTGGCTCTGTTGCGGTGGGATCGCAACCGGTCGCCCCAGAATCTGGGCTGGATGGCTCTCGCGGGCGGATTGGCTACGATGCACCACCGGACGGCTCTGGTGGCACTTGGACCGGCGCTTGCGTTGGCCTTTTGGCTGACTCGTCCGCGTCAGGTGAGCGGCTGGATCGCGGCGGCCGGACTGTTCTTGGCTCCGTTCTTGTTCTATCTCTATCTTCCGATTCGGGCTGTGACGGCCCCGCCGCTGAATTGGGGCCGTCCGGATAATCTGGATCGCTTCCTGCACCACGCGCTGGGACGACAATATGGGCACTTCATCTTTGCGAACGATCTCGAAACGGTCATCTCCCAGTGCGCTCGGCTCTGGGGGGAACTGCTGGCGGGCGGTGGATGGCTCTCTGTGCAGGTCGCTCTCATCGGCATAATGCTCGTCCTGTGGGGAACAGTAGCGTGGTGGCGACGAAGGCCTTTGATTACGGCCTCGCTTGTGTTGGGGAGCGTGTTGTTGAGCATCTGGGTGCTCGAGTGGGGAGAGATTAGCGACTCGAAGGTGTGGTTCATTCCGGTCGGAGTCGTCATGGCGTTGTTAGGGGGAATCGGCCTGGCGGAGATGAGCGCCCGTTGGGCGCCGTACCGGGGCGGTCGGTATTTGGCTGCAGCAGGAGGCGCTCTTGTATGCCTCTTCTTGTTTGCGGCCAATTGGGACCGCTCCGATCAGAGCGATGTTTGGTTATACCGCGATCGGTGGGCTGCCGTGTTGGCCCAGATGGAAGAGAACGCGATCTTCCTCGCCGAGTTCGACGTGCCGATGTTTGCGACGGACTATCTGCAACATGTCGAGGGGGTGCGAAAGGACATAACGCTGCTGAGGCCTCAGGACCTTTGGCATGAATGGTACGTCAGTCTGATACAGGATGAGGAGTTGAGGGATCATTCTGAAACGCTATGGCGGGAAGTCAGCGCCGAGATTGGCATCGCCCGCAGTAACACACCGGAGTTCTGGCAGGGAAGCGCCGCGCTCGCCCATCGCCTGGCCGGACATTATCGGGGGCGGCGTTTTGTCTACGGACTCCACGGGCCCGTGACAGACTCGATTTCAACTCCGCCGTATTTCGTCGGCCTCAGCGAGGATTTGGTGCGGCTTGAGTTCGAGTTGCCGGATCTACTCGTGCCGGCCGAAGGAGATCGCAAGGTTATGGCCGAGTTCCCGAAAGGCCTACGCCTGGTGTCGTTCGATATCGACCGATTCGAGGCGGGCACAGGTGAGTTGGTGGGGTTTCGCGCTCGCTGGCAAACGGGGTCGCCGATTTCGGGCGAGATGTTCGGCGTCCGGCTCCTACCCCGCGCGATGGAAATTGAGGCGGGGAAAGTCAATAAGAACTGGCAACGACTCTCGGAAAAAGGTCGGTTCGTTCAGGGGTTTCCCGTCGTATATGGACTGCGCGGCCTCGTCCCATCACCTGCGGGGATGTTCTATGAGCAGGAAGGCCGGTTCATCGTGCCGAGCAATGCGCCACCGGGTGAGTATCTGGTTCAGGTCGGCTATGCTCCCAGCTACCCACCAGAGTATGTACAGTGGGCTGACGCGGGTATTGGGCAAGCGCTGATTGTGCATTCGCGCCCTCTGCCGGCGAATGGGCCATGAAGGAGCCAGGTCGTGCCCGTGTGATTCTCGAAGTGGTGAGGTAAGTATTGAAAAGCCGCCGGGGAGGGAGTTATGTCAGAGCAGGGCGCTCGCGACACGGTTTGTCCGACCTGCGGGGCCGTGACGACCGCAACAGGACATCTTTGCCGTCCCTTCAAGCCGACAGCCCCCTATGTGTGTGAGTACTGCGGGATTGAGACTGATGACCCGCGTCACATGTGCTATCCCCAGATTGAGCATCTGCGATACCAGTGCGTGCACTGTGGTCGGTTGGCCGGAAAAAAGGAAGCCCTCTGCCATCCAAAGCGAATCTCGGGTATGTAAGCTTCATTGCAGCGTCGCCAGGGAAGCTAAGTGGTGGTCATAGGCTAGAAATTACCTTCTATAGCGAATCTTCTATTATCACAACCTCCGTGCGGCATCGGTGTTCTCCCACTCTGAGCAAACAAGGGGCTTTGGTGATCAATATGAGCTGACTGAGTAGAGAAGCTTGATGCGGGCGTAATCATCGTCAATGCCCTCAAAAGCGACTGAAAGGGGGAGGCGGGGGAAACGAATCGCCAGTCGTTTCCCCCGCGGGATTTCTCCGCTCGGCATAAATATACCGAGCACCACTATAAATACAAGGAACTTCTCTAGACAACCGTTATTGGTCGGCTTTCGCGTGATGTGGTATAATTCACCGCCAAGGCGCTAGTTGGAGGATTTCGGCGATGTCAGAGAGCGAGAGAAAAGTCGACATCGCCGCAAATGTGGCCCGCATTCAAGAGCGAATTGCTTGCGCCTCGGAGCGCCGAGGACGCTCGCCAAAGGATATCACGCTGGTCGCCGTTTCCAAGATGGTCGGCGTCGATCTCATCCGAAAAGCCATCGAAGCGGGCGTGACGGACATCGGAGAAAACTACGTCCAAGAAGCCTCGACGAAGCGGGAATTCGTGGGTGGAGCCATCCGATGGCATATGATCGGCCACCTGCAGCGAAACAAAGCGAAGCAGGCGGTCGCGACCTTTGACATGATTCACACAATAGACAGCCTTCGACTGGCTGAGGCAGTTGGTCGGCGTGCCGAGGCGGCGGGCCGAACGATGTCGGTGCTTCTCCAAGTAAACGTGTCCGGCGAAGAAAGCAAGTCGGGCGTCGAGCCAGATGAGACGGAGCGTCTCTTGAATTCTGTTAGAGAGCTGGCAGGAATTCAAGTCGAAGGCCTCATGACTATTGGGCGGTGGGATCCGGACCCGGAGCGCTCGCGAGCGGAATTCCGTTCGCTCGCTCAGTTGGCTGAGCAAATCGAAGCGCTCGGCGGCGTCCGGCTGCGGTTGCTCTCGATGGGAATGAGTCACGATTTCGAAATAGCGATTGAGGAGGGCGCCAACCTCGTGCGGGTTGGCACGGCGGTTTTTGGGCCGAGGTCGCAATAATCGTAACAGATTTACCGTACAGGTCGTAGCAACGAAGTGGCACTTGTCGCAGCACTATGAGCGGAGGGCTATCGCACATGCTAGGTATCGTAGACAGAATCAAGTCAATGCTGTTCGCCGAAGACGACTATGGCATTCCGGGGGAGGAGTATGAAGAGCAGCCTCCCACGCCCCGGCGCAAGGATCGACTGATCAGGTTGAACTCGCGTTCGGGCGAGATATTCATCCGGAGGCCGAAGAACCAAGAGGAGGCGAAGATCTGCATCGACTGTCTGCGAGGCCGACGCGCGGTCGTCATTAACCTCAAAGACGTTCAGCCCGAGCACGCCCTGCGGGTGTTTGACTTCCTCACCGGCGCAACTTATGCGCTTGGTGGTCAGATCGAGCAAGCCGGCGACGGAGTTTATCTTCTGACTCCTCAGAACATCGGGGTTATGGCCGAAGAAGAAACGACGGCGAGCACGCCTAGCTCGGACGTCTGGCAAGAACTCTAGCCAAGGGTCGCCGCCCGCCGGCGGCCCGATTGACATACCCCCTGCTACATGCTGGGGCAGGGAAACGACAACGCCGGAGGGAACCCCTCCGGTCGTTGCCCTATGGGAAGGTCGCAATGGTAGATAAATGCACTCTGGCAGTCATCGGGATCGGTAACATGGGGGCGGCCCTCGTGCGTGGTATCGTCGGCGCGGGCGCCTTAGTGGCGAGCGACATCGTGGTATGCGATGCAGACGCGACAAAGACCGCTGCGCTCGTCGACGAGATGGGCGTTCATAGCGTCGAGGAGAATTCCGACGCCGTCGAGCTAAGTGAGTTCGTCATCATCGCCGTCAAGCCCAACATCGTTCGATCCGTCGTCGAGGAAATTGCTCCATCGCTCACCGATGAACAAACGCTCATATCCGTTGCCGCAGGAGTATCGCTCGCCAGCATCCGCGCGTGGCTGGGCCGCGCCGAACTTCCATTGATAAGAATCATGCCAAACACACCAGCACTCGTCGGGGCGGGAGTTCTGGCGGTTGCTGCTCCCGACGTAGACGAAGAGCGACGCCGGAAGATCACAGCGATGCTGAGCGCAGTCGGCGATGTCGTCGAGGTCGGGGAGAACCTGATGGATGCCGTGACTGGCCTATCGGGTAGTGGGCCGGCGTTTGTCTTCGTCATGATCGAGGCCCTCGCCGATGGTGGAGTGGCGGCTGGTCTGCCGCGGCATCTCGCACAACGGCTTGCAGTACAGACCGTTCTCGGGGCGGCCACACTCGTTCGAGAAACCGGGCAACATCCCGAGGCTTTGAAGGACGCCGTTGCATCGCCGGGTGGGACAACTATCGCGGGCCTCGCCGAACTAGAGAGGGGCAGTTTTCGTGGGGTCGTTGCCGGCGCCGTCAAGGCGGCCGCCGCGCGCTCCCGACAGCTCTCTTCTGGTGGCTGACCCTGTGTATCCCATAAAGAATCTCCTGCTGTTCGCTATATGGCTCATGACGATGATGATCTTTGGGACGGTCATCATCTCCTGGCTTCGCATGTTCGGCGTTCACGTTCCTCGCTATAATCCAATAGTACGGGCCGTCGAAGAAACCGCCGATCTAATGTTGCGGCCGATTCGAAATGCCGTTCAGACAACCGGCGGGGGGTTGGACTTCACTCCGATGGTAGCGATCTTGATTCTCTATATCTTGCGAATAATTATCCTTCGTCTTTAGAAACTGTGGAGATCTCCTCACAATCAGATTGGAGAGCCGGACTTCGCACGGTCATCTTCGCTTTGTTGGCGGTGGCCGTAATCCTCAGCATGGTGGCGAGTAGACAGGTCCCCTTTGCCGAGCGGATTGAACCCCGCAAAGCGGAGCTCCTTGTGCGCGGTGGCAACACCTTCACGGATGCCTCCTACTTGCTGCTCGATGCCGGGTGGTCATCTGAGGAAATAGAGCCGCTTCTCCACCGTGCCAGGGAGTTCTACCAAGCATCTCTCGAAGCAGACCCATCGAGCCCTAGGGCTTTGCTTTCCCTCGCGCTCGTGTTACACATGCTCGGCCATAAGGCCGAAGCGATCCCTCTGGCGCTGAAGGTGCAAGAGGGTATTCACACCGAATCACAGAGGAGGCAGCTCGGCGCTGTCGCTTCGCTCTTGATCTCCGAAAAGCCATCTCCCTCGGCCCTCGAAAACGCTCACGACCACCTTATGGGGCGCGGCCCGGGAATGCTGTTTATCGCACTCCGCTATGACGAGAGCGGTGACCACGAACAGGCATTGAGAATTCTCGAGGAGGCGGCCGGGCAGGCGCAACGAGTTCGAAAAGCTCTGTTTACAGCGGTGATCGTGAACGGAGCGATCGTATTGTGCGGAATTGTTTTTCTAACCTGGAGGCTCCTGTTCGGACGTCGCTCTAGTCCAGAAACGAAGCCACTCGGCCCGCCGAGCTGGAGTCTGAAGGAGGCCACCGAGGCGCTCATTCTCTGGGTTTTCCTCAGTGTCGTTCTCACGAGCGCAGCGAAGGCGATTCTTACCGAGGGAAGCGAAGGGCCGGTCCGGGTATTGCTGTTACCGAGCTTCCTGGCAGCAGGACTCGCGATTGTCTGGGTATGGGTCGCTGCTGGTTGCAGGTCAGGGTTTGGATGGATTAGATCGCAGCTATTGCGCAATTTCGTGGTCGGGGTCTCCACCACCGGGCTTGCTGTGCTTCCCATTCTATGGATGTACTCACTGTTCCAAGAAGTCCTCGGACAGTCGCCGGCCGACGATCCGGTGCTCCCCCTGCTCATCATGCCGGATACGATCTGGGCAAAGGCATTGCTAATCCTGCTTATCGGGGGCGTGGCTCCGGCTCTCGAGGAGACCTTGTTTCGGGGCATACTCTATCGCGGGCTGAGGGTCCGATGGTCTTTCCTACCTGCCGCCGCCATGAGTGCAACCCTCTTCGCCATCGCACACGTTCACCTCGCGGGATTCACGGCATATGCGATCTTGGGATTTCTTTTCGCCTATTTGTTCGAGCGCACAAACTCGCTCGTTACACCTTGGGCCGCCCATGCGGCGTTCAACACCTTCAATCTCATCGTGCTGTTTGTTCTTTTCGGATAGGCACCGATCTGTGGCCAAGCAAGATCTGATCGAGATATGCGTGAAACCTCGTTCGAGCCGAGCAGGTGTCGAAATGGACGCGAACGGCACCCTAGTCGTGCGAGTGCATGCGCCGGCAACCGAAGGCGCTGCGAACCGGGAATGTCGGGTCAGTCTCGCGAAAGCGCTTGGGGTCCCGAAGTCCGCTGTACAGATTGCACGCGGGCAGAAGAGCCGTTTGAAACAAGTCTCCGTAGAAGGTCTCTCCTCGGCAGAGGTGCGCGATCGACTGGCTCACACCATCTCGGAGGAGATGCCCTCATGACTCCCGAACCGGAAGCTCCCTTTCTCTCGATTGTTATACCAGCCTATAACGAAGAGCAGCGACTCGGACCGACTCTCGCACGCATCCAGGAGTATCTTTCGGGTCGCAAAGAAACCGCTGAGATTATCGTCGTCGATAACGGCAGCGCAGACCGTACGAGCGAGGTCGCAAGGTCGGCCGGCGTCGCTCTTATCGATGAACCCCGTCGGGGCAAGGGTGCTGCCGTCAGGACCGGAATGCTCGCCGCTCGAGGGCGATACGCGCTCTTCTCCGACGCCGATCTCTCGACGCCCATTGAGGAAATTGAGAAGTTACTCGCTCGCATCGACGAAGGCTACGATATCGCTATCGCCTCCCGCGGACTTCCGGATTCGAACATCGTAAAACATCAGCCCTGGCACCGAGAGATGGTGGGCCGTCTGGGGAATATTCTCATCCGAATCATGGCCGTACGAGGCATCGTCGACACCCAGTGCGGCTTCAAGCTCTTCACCCGCGATTTCGCCCACAAAATATTTCGCGTCCAACGTCTGACGGGAGCCCTTTTTGACGTCGAGACCCTTTTCATCGCTCAACGGCACAGTCTCAAGATAGCGGAGGTTCCCGTGACCTGGATCGACTCCCCGGACACGCGCTTCAATCGAGTTACGGATTCGCTCGATGCACTCAAGGATCTCTTGCGCATCCACATCAACTGGCTCTTAGGAAGGTATCGGCTATGAAGGTTCTAATCACCGGCGCGCAGGGAATGCTGGGCAGCGATCTATGCGACGCGCTTTCGCAAGCGCACGATGTCGTCGCTGTCGATGTGGGAGATTTCGATATCACTGATGCAATCGCAACCACGAACGCGATAGTGACAGCGCATCCGGAGATTGTGATCCATTGCGCCGCAATGACTGACGTCGATGGGTCTGAGAACGACCCTGAGGGCGCATTCGCCGTCAATGCTCGCGGGACCTGGAATGTCGCCCAAGCGTCGGCCGAGGCGGGCGCGCGCGTCGTTCATATTAGCACCGACTTCGTATTCGACGGCGAGAAGGGCAAGCCGTATACGGAGTTCGATCCGCCCAATCCGCTAGGAGTCTACGGCGCTTCGAAGCTCGCCGGTGAGAACGCAGTGCGGGCGCTCGTTCCGCATCATCATATAGTCCGGAGCGCTTGGCTTTTCGGCGCTCGAGGGAAAAACTTTGTAGGAACCATATTGAAAGCTGCGAAAGAGCGCGATGAAGTCGACGTTGTTGACGATCAGGTCGGCTCTCCGACCTACACGCGCGATCTGGCCAAGGCTATCGCAGAGATTATCTTGCCGGGTCGCCTTTTCCCTGGCACTCATCATCTGGTAAACTCAGGAACCTGTTCATGGGCCGAGCTGGCCGCGGAGGTGCTCCGCGCGGCCGGAAGCCCGACCCACGTCAAACCCATTTCAGCAGCCGACTGGCCTAGCCCCACGCGCCGACCGGCATACTCGGCGCTTCGTTCGAGGTGGCTTGAATTTCAGGGCTTGCCGGTGCTACGAGATTGGCGCGAGGCAATCAGGAGTTTTGTAGAGGAAGTATTGTGATGGCGAAGACGAGCGATTATCAAAAAACGCTGAACCTTCCAAAAACCGACTTTCCCATGCGCGCAAACCTGCGCGAAATGGAGCCGCGCATTCAGAGCTTCTGGGACGAAATCGATCTCTATCACATCGTCCAGGAACATCGAAAGGACAGCCCACTATACATCCTGCATGACGGCCCTCCGTTCTCGAACGGCGATATTCACTTGGGACAGGCCCTAAACAAAGTCCTGAAGGACATCTGCGTCAAGTACAAGACCATGCGCGGATTCGACACGCCATTCGTGCCGGGATGGGATAACCACGGCCTGCCTACCGAAATTGCGGCCATCCGAACCTTCGACATCGATCGCCATAAAATCGATCCGATGGAGCTGCGTGAGCGTTCGGCGGAAACGGCTCGACACTACGTTGATGTGCAGCGGGCGCAATTCCGCCGCCTCGGTGTCAGGGGCGATTGGGAGAAGCCGTATCTCACAATGGACCCGGAGTACGAGGCTTCAGTTCTTCGTTGCTTCAGGGAATTCGTTTCCAAGGAATGTGTCTACCGCGGGCTCAAGCCGGTTCATTGGTGTCCGGAATGCGAAACGGCCCTCGCCGATGCGGAATTGGAATATCGGGAGCACATCTCTTACTCGATCTACGTGCGATTTGGGGCTGTATCGCTCCCAGACGGCGTTTTCGCCGACCTGCCATTTGAGTCCACCTCCTTTGCGGTGTGGACAACAACGCCGTGGACGCTGCCGGCCGATGTTGCCGTCGCCGTCCATCCATATCTTGAATACGTCCTCGTGCGAACTCCTTCGGAACACCTCGTTCTCGCGCGCGGGCTCCTCAAGGCAACCATGGAGGCGCTTGAGGTTGAAGAATACGAAATCGTCGGAACCGCTAAAGGGGAAACTCTGGAAGGTGGAAAGCTCAAACATCCCTTCGAAGATCGCGAAGTCCCCATCGTTCTCGCCGAATACGTGACCCTCGAACAAGGAACCGGTTGCGTTCATACAGCGCCGGGCCACGGCCGCGAAGACTTCGACACAGGGCAGAAGTATGGGCTTCCAACGCTTCAGCCACTTGACGAGAAAGGCGTGTTCACCTCCGAAGGAGGGAAGTTTGCGGGCCTCTCGCACTCTGCCGCCGACCCCAAGATCGTCGAGGAACTGGAGCGGCAGGGCACCCTCATCCAGTCGGCACAGTACGAGCACCAGTATCCGCACTGCTGGCGTTGTGATTCCCCAGTCATTTTTCGCGCCACAAAGCAATGGTTCGTCGATCTCACGCCGTTCACCGAACAGGGGCTCGCTGAGGTCGAACAGGTACAATGGGTGCCTCGGTGGGGGCTACAGCGCATCCGGGGGATGATGGAAGATCGACCGGATTGGTGCATCTCGCGGCAGCGCGTTTGGGGCATCCCGATCCCGACGCTGTACTGTGAGAACTGCGGCCACGAGCTTCTCAGCCTCGATGTCATCGATCGGGCCGTCGACTTCGTGCAGAAGGGTGGCGCCGCTGCTTGGTACACGACGGCGATTGAGGATCTCGTGCCGGAAGGGACAGCCTGTGTCGGGTGTGGCGGAGATGGTTTCCGCCGCGAGTACGATATCTTCGACGTCTGGTTCGAGTCTGGGTCCAGCCACGCGGCCGTTCTCAAGACGAGAGAGGAGCTTCGTTGGCCCGCAGACCTCTATCTGGAAGGACACGATCAATACCGTGGTTGGTTCCAGCTTTCCCTCTGGAACGGTCTCATCAGCCAGAACGGCCGGCCCTACGACACCGTCCTGACGACTGGCTTTGTCCTGGACGCCGAAGGCCGAAAGATGTCGAAGCGTCTCGGCAACGCGATCGATCCGCAGGACGTCGTGAGGGACCTTGGGGCGGAAATTCTGCGCCTTTGGGTCTCCTATGTCGACTTCAAAGAGGACATGCCTACTGGCCACGATATCTTCAAACAAGTCGTAGACGGCTATCGTCGCCTCCGCAATACCCTCAGATTCATGCTCGCGAACCTCTACGATTTCACCCCGGGAACAGATACTGTCGCCAGAGAAGAAATGCGTGAAGTCGACCGGTGGATGCTCCACGAGCTGGAGCACCTTATCGCGCGGCTGACCAGCGCCTATGACAAATTCGAGTTCCACCAGGTCTACTACCGGGTGCACGAGTTCTGTGCTGTCGAATTGAGCCAGATCTATCTTGACTTGCTCAAAGACAGACTCTATACTTACCCGCCCAGAAGTCGAGAGCGGCGCTCGGCGCAGACAGCTCTATGGGTCCTGGCAAAGACTCTAGCGCAGGTGCTGACGCCGATTCTGAGCCACACAGCGGAAGAAGTCTGGCGGCATCTTCCCAATTGGGATGGCAAAGAGCGGAGCGTCCAACTCTCCGACTGGCCCGATTTGTCGCAATGGCACGATGATGCGCTCGGCGAGCGTTGGCAGAGCGAAATGGTACCCTATTTCGAGCATGCCGACAGCGCAGTAGAGCGACTTCGACAGCAAAAAATAATTCGCCAGCCGATGGAGGCGGAAATCGCTCTATATTGTTCCGAAGAGCGGTGGAAGTCTCTGCTGGCGGCGCTCGGTGAAGACGAACTAGCTGCTGCGAGTGGGGTTTCGAGTGTGAGCTATGGTGGACCACCCGAAAGCGCCCCACCCGATGCGTACAGTGCTGATGGTGACCCCTCTTTACGCATCGCGGGCACTCGCATGGATGTCCCGAAATGCGAACGTTGCTGGCGGCGGCAGCGCTCAATTGGCCAAGACGCGAACCATCCGGGCCTTTGCGCCCGTTGTGTGGAATATCTGAATGCCTATGCCTAACTCGTGACTGGATCCGCCGAAGATCGGTGTTTTGAATGCTCCAGTCAAGGTAATAATAGTAGCCGTCGATAATGCACGGCAGGAAACAGACGCGCGCGAGATTAGAGAAAGGACTGTATTAGCGATGGCCGTCAAAGCAGCGGTCAAAAGAAAAACAAGAAAGAAAGCGAAGGCCAAGACCAAGGCTCGGACCAAGGTCGCGACAAAAGCTACTACTTCAGCCAAACCTCAAAGATCGACGGACGAAATCGAGAAGTTTAGAGAGCAACTTCTCGCAGAGCGGGCACGGCTGGAGGAAGAGCTTCACGAAATAGAGAATCGAACGGCTCGCGTCGATGAATCTGACCGCGCGAGCGAACTGTCGGCATACGAAGATCATCCCGCTGACCTCGCATCCGAAACCTTCGAGCGAGAGAAAGACCTCGCCATCGGGGAGAGCGTCGAGCATCTCCTCCATAAGGTCATCAACGCACTCGAGAAAATCGACCGCGGCACCTACGGTCGTTGCGATGTTTGCAGCCGGCCAATCAAGAAAGCACGACTCCGAGCGCTGCCCTTTGCAACGCTCTGCCTGAACTGCCAGGATCGATTGGAGAGTTAAGCATGAGGGCGTCCGCTGCATCAGGACGCCCTCATTTCGCGTTTCTCACCGTCTGCATCCTCACCCTCGTCGCCGACCAAGCCGCCAAACTGGTCGCTTCCGTCCATCTCCAGCCTGGATCCTCACGACCTCTGGCCGGGAATTGGCTTTTCCTCACCCTCACCCGAAATACCGGTTCCGCGTTCGGCCTCATCGAAATCCCCTGGATTCCCGTCCTCGCAAGCATTCTCATATCTGTGGTACTATTGGTCTACGCAATGAGCGGACGACTGTCGCACAAACCGCGGCGATCCTTGCCCCTCGGACTCATAGTGGGCGGAGCGCTCGGCAATCTCGTCGACCGCTTCCGCTTTGGCGGTGTAATTGACTTCATCGACCTTCGCGTGTGGCCGGTGTTCAACCTCGCCGACGCGGCAATTACAATTGGCGTCGGGTTGCTTGTAATCGAAGCAGCGCGACGTCACTAGTTGCTATGCACCATGTATCGAACGCTTCTCCGAATCGGGCCGGTCGAAGTCCACGGCTACGGCACTCTGTTGATGCTCGGCTTCATTGCCGGCATCCTGCTCTCACGCCGAGAGGCGCGCCGGCGGGGGTTATCCCCTGACATTCCGCTCGATCTGGGCGTCTGGGTGCTCATCGCGGGAGTTGCCTTCGCCAGAGCAATATACGTTCTTCTCGATTGGGAATTCTTCTCCGCCCGCCCCTTTGAGGTGCTCTACGTCTGGCGGGAAGGTGGCCTTTCCTTTCACGGCGGTCTACTCGGAGGAATTCTCGCTGGCATCGTCTTCGCGTGGCGGCGTAAGCTCTCATTTTGGACGATCGCAGACACGATCGCCCCTGGCCTCGCACTCGGCTACGGCATTGCTCGATTTGGCTGCTTGCTCAACGGATGTTGCTATGGCGCACCAACGGATTTACCGTGGGGCGTTCAATTTCCACGTTGGCCCGACTCGGAAATCATGACCGCCCCTCTCCATCCCACCCAGATCTACTCCGCTCTTGGAAGCTGGATCATATTGGCGGTGCTCATGGCTTTTCGGCGACGGCTGGCGGCCTCTGGGCAACTCTTCCTTCTCTATCTCATGCTCTATGCGCCGATGCGATCCGTCGTGGAAATATTTCGGCGTGGATATAGCGCTCAAGTTCTTTTCGATGGCGTGACCGAGGCGCAGGCCGCGAGCGCCGTCATCTTCCTGTTCGCTTTTGTCGGCTTCGTCATACGCGGCCGCCGCGCCCGAAACACAGCTGCGGGAGAAACCCAGAACGGCTCCCCATGACCGAAGAAACGTTCGTCTTCACCGTAAGCCCGGAGGAGGCCGGCCGTCGCCTCGATGCCTTCGTCGCCGACCGATATCCTGATCTCACGCGGTCTCAGGTTGAGCGACTGGCAAAGGGTGGAAGTGTGCTCGTCGACGGCGTTTCGGCGATGCCTGGACGAAGCCTTGCAGCAGGGGAGAAAGTCGAAGTCCGAATTACGCGACGATCCACGCGGGAGCCGCAGCCCGAAAACATCCCGCTCGACATCGTCTTCGAGGACAACGCCGTTATCGTCATCAACAAACCCCGGGGCCTCGTCGTCCATCCCGGCGCCGGACGAGAAAGAGGCACACTAGTCAACGCACTCCTCGCCCACACCAGCCAACTCGCTGTCGGCGGGGGAAGTCATCGGCCTGGCATTGTTCATCGGCTCGATCGTAACACATCTGGATTGCTCGTCGTCGCCAAAACACAGGAAAGCTACGTCAGTCTGTCCCAGCAAGTCCGGCGTCGCGAAGTCGACCGTCGCTATACGGCGCTCATCTGGGGAGACGTCGACGTGGATTGCCTCACGATTGACGTGCCTATCGGCCGCCACACACGCGACCGAAAGCGAATGGCCGCCGTCCGCCAATCGGATGAGGGCAGGAAGGTCCGCTCGGCTCGCACCGACATCGATATAGTCGAACGTTTCGGGACGATAACGCTCGTCGGCGTCAAGCTATCCACCGGCCGGACCCATCAGATACGAGTTCACCTCGCCCATATTGGGCATCCCATCGTTGGCGATCCCACCTATGGGATAAGAGTGGCCAAACAACGCAGAGCGGCTCTCGACCTTGAAAAACGCAGAGCCGTGCAATCGCTTCAAGGTCAGGCTCTTCATGCACACGCACTCCGATTTCTTCATCCACAGAGCGGACAGAAGCTGAGCTTCAGTGTTCCCCTCCCGGCCGATATGGAAGGGCTTCTCGCCTTACTTCGTCGAAAGACTGAAAGCAAGAGACCTAGGTAAGAGAATGGTTACAAGAAGGTGGAAGATATCTAGACGCCGTAAGGACGTCACCGAACCAGATATGGGGTGCAAAGCGAAAAGGAAGCAGGTCGCGCCGAGCTGTCAGAGCGTGACCTCGACAAAATAGCAGGAGGACAAGCGTGTATCCAGGCGACCTGTACTACAGCGAAACGCATCAGTGGGCGCGCGTCGAGGAAGGCGTCGCCACCATCGGGGTTACCAACTACGCCCAGGAACAGCTCGGGGACATCGTGTACGTCGAACTTCCTCAGGTGGATGATGAGGTGAAGCGCGGCGAACCACTCGGGAGTGTCGAATCAGTCAAGGCGGTAGCGGATGTCAACTCGCCCGTTACCGGACGCGTTGCAGAGGTTAACGCTGCCCTCGACGACTCACCGGAGACCATCAATCAGTCGCCTCACGACGAAGGTTGGCTTGCCAAGATCGAACTTACCGACCCAGCGGAAATTCGCTCCCTCATGAGCGCCCAGGAATATGTCCAGTTCCTTCAGCAGCTGGGTGGGGGGAATGCGGGCTCCTGAACTTTCTCTGAACTGACGCGCTTGGCGAGGGTTACCCTCGCCAAGCGCTCTGTTACAGCCAAGAGCGGACCTAATCGACGGATACCTTCATCGGTGTTGCAGCCCTGCTGCGCTCCGACTTGGGCATGCGGACATCCAAGATCCCGTCTTTCATGCTCGCCTTGACCTGATTGGTGACTACCTCGGCGGGCAGTGGAATCGTCCGCTCATACCGACGCCAGACGCGCTCTTTGCGATGTACTCTCTCGTCGGTCTCTTCCTTCTCCTGGCTCATTTCGGCCCCCAGGAAAAGAGACTCCGGAAGCACTTCAACTTCAAGATCCTTCTTGTCGATCCCCGGCATCTCCACTTTGACCAAGACTTCATCAGCAGTCTCTGAAACATCCACTGCAGGCAGTCTCACACCCTCAAGGCGTGGCTCCATGGGTCGACCAAAAAAGTCCTCGAAAACTCGGTCGAGCTCCGACTGAATACCCATCAACCCACGAAACGGCTCCCACCGTCTCAACGAAGACATAGGTGCATCACCTCCTATTTGGAAAGAGATGGTTTGCCACTGCTGTGACAGAGGCAGTATATATTGAGTCTTATAAGATCAAGTAAGCTTAGTGTTATCTTGTGCATATTATCGGACAATATTGATAACTCACCTCGGCACAGGATTCAGCCCTCACCAGTCGAATTTTCCTTCCGGCGCTAAAGCGGCGGGAGAGAACCAAATGTCTGGTCACCATGGCGGGCCGCTCATCACATTGCTGACCGACCTCGGAACGGCTGATACGTATGTAGGAGTGATGAAGGCTGTCATACTCGGAATATGCCCAGATACGCGAATTATCGATCTCTGCCATCAGATTCCACCTCAGGGCGTCGAGCAAGCAGCATTCCTGCTCGATACAGCCTGGGGGTACTGTCCGGCTGGAACCGTTCACGTAGTAGTCGTCGACCCAGGCGTGGGAAGCGAAAGACGCATACTGGCGGTCGAGGCTCACGACCAGCAATTTCTCGCACCCGACAACGGAGTGCTCACCTATGTCCTCGCGGGATCACCAGAGCATCGCGCCTTCGCCGTCGAGCGACGTGACTACTTCCTTCCGGAAGTCAGCCAAACGTTCCAAGGGCGTGATGTCCTTGCGCCAGTCGCCGCCAAACTAGCTCTCGGCACGCCGATTGACACAGTGGGGCAAGAAATCACCGAGCCGCTCGTCCGATTCCCCATGTCTCGGCCGGTCGTTTCCGAAGATGGTCTGGTCGCACATGTCGTCCACGTCGATCGCTTCGGCAACCTTGTGACCGACCTGACTGAATCCGACCTGGTCACCTGGCAGCGGGAACTTGGAACCGACCAGGTTGTCATTAGGGCCGGAGACAGTGTGATTGAGGGAGTACGCACGGCATACGCTGGAGCGGACCCAGGTGAACTCATCGCTCTCTTTGGAAGCACCGGACGACTGGAAATCGCGCTAAACCTGGGAAGCGCAGCCGAGTGCCTTGGTGTAGGCGTCGGCGCCATCATCCTTGTCGAGACGCTCGGATGACGCAGCAACCAGGCGACGAATGGGGTGCTGCCAGCGTCTTCGTTGTTACCACACCAGCGGGACTCGAGGCGGAGGCGAGACGAGAGTTGTGTCGGTTACTGCCGGGCTCCGAAGCATCCTCTCTGCTACTCAAAGGCAATCTCCTGCTAAAGCTTGCCGAATTGGACGAAGATAAGGTCGTCGCCCTGATCGAAGAAGCCGATACCGAGTACGTCTCGCAGGTCATTCCCGTCCAGAGGCGCGTTGCCCGAGTATCGGATGAAACATGCTTCGCGCGTATCGCCTCCACAGCATGCCACATCGGACGCATCGCGGAAGGGGACCGCTTTATCGTACGGTGCCGGCGGCGCGGTCGGCACGAATGGCAGAGCCGCGATCTCGAGCGCAGGGTAGCCGGAGATATCGCGCGTTTCACCGGCGGAGTGGGCGAGTATGAAGGAGATGTAGAATGGTTCGTCGCGATCGAAATCTACCAAGACACAGCCTATATTGGCGTTAACCCACCGGCCAACATTCTGCGCAAGAAGCTTCGCCGCCACCGCAAATACGCACCTGGCAAGCGACCTCTCAACCGAGCGGAATCGAAGATGCGCGAGGCATTGAAGGCGTTTCGCATCTGGCTCGGACCGAGTGCCCGTGTCCTCGACCTGGGGGCAGCCCCTGGAGGGTGGACCAAAGTGCTTGCCGAGTATGGAAGTTGTATATTCGCTGTCGATCCGGCCAATCTCGACCCAGCCGTTTCCTCCCTCAAAAATGTTCGCCATCTTCGCTGCCGAGCAGATCAGCTTGAGAAGTGCCGCGATCTGCAAGGCCCTTTCGATCTTCTAACCTGTGATATGAACCTCGACCCTCAAGAGTCATCCGCCATCATGTGCCGTCTAGCCCCATTCCTACGTCCTGGCGCTCCAGCGCTTATGACCATCAAATACGTCACGCAGTATCGCCGCCGACTGGAGCGAGAAGCGAAGTCTATTCTATCGAATGAATACGAGTGCATCCGCATCAAAAAACTCCCCCACAATGCTCGGGAAACAACTGCAGCAATGAGACGGCGCTTGCTGAAAGGACCGTGATGAACGCAGTGGAATTCAGGGATAACGTTTGCTGTTGCGGAGGCCATTTGAATGTCGAAGAGGGTTCGCGTTGGGATCGTTGGGTCTGGCACCATCGGCCGCGTCCACGCCGAAGCTATTCAGCAGTGTGAGGGAGTGCAGATAGCGGCCGTGTCGGACGTAGAATTGGGAAGAGCGAAGACGCTCGCCGCCGACTTCGAAGTTCCGCATGCGTTGACGGATTACAGGAAACTCGTGGGCGAAGAGTCCGTCGATGCCGTGCTGGTCTGCTCGCCGAACAATACGCACTTGCCCGTAGTGCTCGCTGCAATCGACGCGGGCAAGGATGTCCTTTGTGAAAAGCCGCTCGCCATGAACGCGCGTGAGGCGCGCCGCATGGTTGAAGCCGCACAAAAGGCTGACCGTATTCTCATGGCCGGTCAGTCCTCTCGCTACACCGCCCCCGCCATATTCATGAAGAAACTGGCCGAGAGTGGTCGTTTCGGCGATATTTACTACGGTAAGGGCCTATGGCTGCGGCGTACAGGCATCCCGCGTGGCTGGTTCCAGGATGCCAAGCAGTCCGCAGGCGGGCCCCTCATCGACCTCGGAGTCCATGCTATCGATCTCCTCTGGTGGCTGATGGACAACCCAAAGCCCGCTGCCGCATATGGTGTCACATTCGACCACCTGGGAAGCACAGGGCAGGGCATGGGGGGATGGGGCGTCAATTACAGTCCGAGCAAGTTCAGCGTCGAAGACATGGTCGGAGCCATAGTGCGATTCGAAGACGGACGTGCTCTCGGCATCGATATCTCTTGGGCCGCGCACACAGGTGACCTTTACTGGCTGCGCTTCTTTGGCACCAAGGGAGGGGGGCAGATACAACCTGAGCCGATGATCTACCAAACAGATGGCGAGACCAAGCTCGACACCGTGCCACAGCTTAATCAGCAGAATCCCTATGTGAACGAAGACCAGCACTTCGTCGATTGCATCCGCAAGCGCCAGGAACCGATATCCTCAGGATCGCAAGCCGTTGTTATCGCGCAGATCCTCGATGCAATCTCGAAGTCAGCACGAACCGGACGCATGGTTTCTATTCGAACGACGTAAAGCAGCCTGGGGTTTGACGCCCGCCCGCTGCTCGGCTATGATGGCGAGTGAGCGCCAATAAGAGGGGAGGAGCGCGGTGGATCATCTATGGGCGCCTTGGAGAATGGGTTACGTAAGTGCGGAGCAGCCTGAAGGTTGCATCTTCTGTACCAAACCGGCGGTCGGCGACGACGAAGCGAACCAGATACTCCACCGGGGGGATCTGGTTTGCATCATGCTCAATACGTTTCCCTACAATACAGGACACCTCATGATTGCGCCGTTCCGACATATCGGGGACCCCCTGGAGATGAATCCTCAGGAGTCCAGCGAGCTTCTCTACAACATTCGAATAGCCATGGAGATTCTTCGAGAGGCATTCTCTCCCGAGGGCTTCAACATCGGCATGAACGTCGGCCAGGTGGCTGGAGCCGGATATGCGGATCACATCCACGTCCATGTCGTCCCTCGTTGGAGCGGCGATACGAACTTCATGGCAATCACAGCAGACACCCGTGTCGTTCCCGAAGCGCTGGCCGACACCTATCGACGTCTGAAGGCGGGTCTAGAAAAGCGAGCCGGGGAATCACGTGAGGGATAACGTAGGCTGTAGATTCGAGGGCCTGCAATGACGGCATGGCTGCGGATGATCTGGCAGGTCATGAGAGAGAACTTCACCGTTCTCTCGATCCTCGATATTGCCCTCGTCGCCGTCACCGTCTACTTCGTGCTGCGTCTTCTCCGAGGAACACGCGCCGTCCAGCTCATCAAGGGCCTGCTCACCCTCGGTGCGCTCATCGTTCTCACGCAGACGCTCCAGCTTTCGACATTCAACTGGATGCTCAAACAAGCACTTCTTCCCGGGGTCATCGCCCTCATCATATTATTCCAGCCCGAGCTCCGCCTTGCACTCGAGCAGATCGGGCGGGGCCACATCTTCGGCACCGGGCTAACATCCATGCAGCGGGAGCAAATCACCCGACTTGCCGACGAACTCGTGCTCAGCGCCCGCCAACTCGCGCGTGAGCGCACCGGAGCGCTCATCGTCATCGAGCGCCAAGTCGGCCTAAACGACGTCATCCAGACCGGACGCCGAATCGACGGCTCTGCCTCCGCCGATCTCCTTCGCACGATCTTCTATCCAGGCACCCCCCTTCACGACCTCGCGGCCGTCGTTCGGGGAGATCGCCTGGTGGCCGCCGGCTGCCTACTTCCCCTCACCGAACGGCGCGACGTCCGTGGACTGCTAGGCACCCGCCATCGCGCTGCCCTCGGTCTCAGCGAAACCACCGACGCGGCCGTTCTGGTTATCTCAGAAGAAACAGGTGCTATTTCCCTTGCCATTGAAGGACGACTCTACAGCAATCTAACCCCCGACGTATTGAAGCAGAAACTACTTGATATTCTCACCCCGGCGCATCGCACCCCACGGATCAGGCTGCGGAGGCGAGAGGATGCTGCATAGAAACCTCCCGTTGAAGGCCGCCTCACTCATCCTCGGAATATTCCTGTGGTTTTGGGTCATGCTCAATGAAGAAAATCCCATCATCGAGCGCACCGTTCAAACTTCTCTCAAGGCGGAGGGAATTCAAAGTGGAATTGCTCTTCAGCGCGACTTACCCGGTGTAGATGTGCGCTTGCGCGGCCTAAAACGGGATATGTCGGAGGTCGAAAAGGGCACAGAAGCGCATATTTCTTGCCGTGGCCTCGACGTCGGCAACTACCGTCTTGGCGTTCAGGTGCAGGTGCCCGACAACGTCACCGTCGTCAGTGTTCACCCCGCTGAAGTCCCTGTCGTCCTGGAGAGAATCGTGTCCGAGAGCCGGCCCTTAGAAGTCCGCCTAGTCGGGGAGCCGCCCGCTGGATACGAGTTGAAAAGCTCCGACCATTCGCCAAAGCTTATCAGGATTTCGGGCGCTCGGAGCCGGGTCGACCGAGTCGCTCGGATCGTTCTAACCGTTGATATTGGGGGGCTCGTTCCGGGAATTCCCGTCTCCCTTGTCGCCCGAAGCGTCGACAGCAGCGGCAGCCCCGTAGAAGGCGTTTCCCTTGCCCCACCTCGTGTAAATGTGACCGTGAACATGGAGCCTGTCGTCGCTACGAGGACCCTGCCGATCGTCGTGCGAACCCGCGGCTCGCTACCCCAAGATTTCACACTCAGATCGGTCGAAGTTGATCCAGCGATGGCGACAGTCCTCTTGCCGGCCAGCCGAGCCGAGGAAATCACACACGTCGACACCGAGTTCATCTCGCTGGGCAACGTGCGTGGAAGCTTCACCCGACACGTACGGCTCGTCGTGCCCGACGGCGTCAACCTCGTCGGCGATCCCGAAGTGCGAGTCACCGTCCAAGTCCAGGAGACGGCTCAGTCTACCGAACCGTCCGAGCAAGGTGGCGAAGAGAACTCGCCCACCCCTTCTAACTGACTGTTGCTCCCTTTGGCAGCGGACGATCGGGCGTCACGATCGAAATGCTAGTATCGTCACCCTTCACCCACCCCGCAAGAATCATACCTTCAGATCGTACGCCGCGAATCGTCGCAGGTTCCAGGTTGGCCACAACTACTACACTCTTGCCCAGCAAATCAGCCGGCTCGTAGGACATCGCAATACCCGCGACCATAGTCCGCTGCTCTTCTCCAATATCTACGGTAAGCTTGAGCAACTTGTCGGCATCCGGCACAGGCTCTGCGCTGATGATCTCGCCCACACGCAGCTCCAGCTTCTGAAAATCCTTGAACGCAATCATGGTCCTCTCCTTATCGGCCCTGCGCGGGCTGTCCTTTCGCACCTTCTCCGACGCCTTTACCGATTTCTGCTCTGGGCGTGGAAACAGGGGCCTTGGTGTGCCTATCTCCTGACCGGCTGGAACCAACCCCCACTCTCGCGCCTGGGTCCACTCCCGCCACCACCCATCGAGTCCGAGCTGTCTTTCGATCTCCTCAGCCGAGTGTGGCATGACCGGAGAGATGAGACATGCTGCTATTCGAATCGCCTCGACCGCGGAGTAGAGGACCCGATCCAAACCTGCTTCATCGCCCGTCTTCGCGAGAGACCAAGGGGCTTCCTGGTCGACATAGCGGTTTGCCACGCCGAGGAATTCCCAAATCGCTTCGAGTCCGCCACGAAAATCCAACTGCTCGACGGCCGCTTCCCAGGCTTCGGCTGCGGTCTTCGCGGCGGGATGAAGCTTCGCATCGGGAGGGCACGGCTGCGGCAGCTTGCCCTGTCGATAGCGCCGCACCATGGGCAGCACACGATGAAGCAGATTGCCCAGATCATTCGCAAGGTCATTTGCATAGCGGCCCAGCAATGCCTCGCCTGAAAACTCCCCGTCCTGGCCGAAGGGCACCTCTCTAAGCATGTGATATCGTAGAGCGTCGACGGCCGTCTCGTACGCGCAACCCATCTCCTCCACAACCAGATCGAGAACCGGGCCCGGTCGGGGGACGGCACCGCCCCGAGACTTCGATATCTTCTCACCACCCTGGGTCCAATAACCATGTGCGACCACTCGCCGCGGCAGATCGAGCCCCGCCGACATCAACATCGCCGGCCACAGTGTGGCATGGAAGCGGACGAAGATATCTTTTGCCATCACGTGAACGTCCGCCGGCCAGTAACGGGAGAATCTAGTCTCGTCGTCCGGGAACCCTGCCACCGTTACGTAGTTGATGAGAGCATCCGCCCACACGTAGACCACATGCTCTTCCGAGTTCGGAATCACTGAAGGCAACGGTATTCCCCACTCCGAGCGTCGACTCACACAAACATCCTTCAATCCGCCCTTGATGAAGTTCACTACTTCGTTCTTGCGAAACTCGGGCAGGAGCCAACCTGGATTCTCCTCAATCTGTCTCAGCAAGGCGTCCCCATACTTCGAGAACCGGAAGAAATGCGCCGGCTCGCTCATCCACTCCACCTGCTTGCCACATTCCGGATTCGGACAGCGGCCGTTTACAAGCTCCTCCTCTCGGAAATACGTCTCATCGGACACACAGTACCATCCCTCATAGGTATTCACATAAAGGTCATCGCTCTCGTACAATTGCTCGAAAAATGCTTGTACCGCGCGCTGATGCCGCTCCTCGGTCGTCCGAATGAAATCATCGTACGAGACTGCTAACCGCGCCCATTCCTGCCGAAAGTTGCTGGCCATCTCGTCTACGAACTCTTTCGGTTTTAGACCTCGCGCCTCCGCTGCGCGGGTAACCTTCAAAGCGTTCTCGTCGGTGCCGGTCGCAAACAGCACATCGTCTCCCTGAAGGCGACGGAAACGAGCCAGCACATCGCAGGCTATCGTCGTGTATGCATGGCCGACTGTGGGCACATCGTTGACATAGTAGATCGGCGTTGTGACGTAGAACTTCACCGGTCAATACTCCGATTGGGAATAATGTCATAGCCCCGCCCGACGCCCGACGGGGCTCACCTTCGCCGACTTCGCTCGGAAAGCAGCTACCGACCTAGCTGCACGAAGCGCAATCGCCCGACGTACACGTACTGCAGCTCGAACCGACTGACGTCATAGCGCCGCCTTCGCCCTTGCTTCGGACCGCGCAGACCGACATTAAACGTTGCATCTTCTTGCCGCCGCACTCCGGGCACTTCAAGCCCTTACCCGCGCTTCCCACGCGGCAAAGAAGCTCGATCACCTGGTCGCATTTTTCGCAACGAAATTCGTACAGGGGCACTCGAACCGCCCTCCAGCCTATCCATCCCAAAATCCCATCCGACTATACACCGCCGACAAACCAGTGTCAACGGAAGCCTATGACCTGCCCAGGGTCATTTCGTTATCTTGAATTACTATCAGGAGGAGGCATGTAGGGAGCGGATTGACTACAGCAGAGGTGACAGCATGACAGCGACAAGGCGGGAAGAGAGTTTGCTGGAGGCGTTGTC
>Ga0180437_10002170_pt1 | contig 31935 bp, 31 predicted proteins | sample SS_ome_4_FD_132410 | JGI IMG/M metagenome (GOLD analysis project Ga0180437, IMG submission 132410) | Hypersaline lake sediment archaeal communities from the Salton Sea, California, USA - SS_3_D_1 metaG | ecosystem: Environmental > Aquatic > Non-marine Saline and Alkaline > Hypersaline >... | reverse complement strand
TTGGTCATGCTCACGAGCAGGGTGTCGCCTTTACTCAGGTTCATTGCTTTCGTTATCGGCTTTGGAATCGTCATCCTCAGGCTGTTGCCCACCTTTACGACGCTTATCTCGAATTCAACAGGCATTTTCAATACCCTTTCTAACCTCCAAGGATATCCTTTAAATATATTAACACCTCGTTTATAATATACTGTATGGATATCCATATAGTATATAATGTGTATTTAAGAGGTGCGAAGAATGTTCGACCACGATCATCCACAATCCAAGGACCCTCTTATAGAGTACCTGTCAAGACCGACCAGGATGCTTATTGTTCAGCTCCTTTGCGAGGCCCTGGTCAATGAATGGAATGAGAAAGTGGACATGGGGGCGGCGGGGCTTAACCATGGAGGTCGGCCTCCCTCCACTGGAGCGGTGCTTCTGGCCTCGAGGCTGGGTGTTTCTAGAAAGTCCGTTGACAGGTGGCTTAATGGTGAGATGCAGAGCTCTAACAGAAACGCTGAGAAGTTGCTGTGGCTGGGTCTGGAGTATATTCCTGATCTGTTGATTGAGGTCCTCTTGGAAAGCGTTGAGATTCACAGGAAGGAGGTGCAGGCCCTACTTATTGGACATAGGAATGGGGCTTTACGAAAGGAGGGGCGTCGACAGTGATACGAGAGCCTAATTTTTTTTACCTAAGTGTTCAGGTTGAGACCCCTCTTAGTGGACATGGGGATGAGACATAATTCATCTGGAGCGAGTTACTCTTGGGTGCCCTGAATCATTTTTTATCGGGAGATGAGAAAAAGTCCAGATTGTATATTGAATGGCTTTTCGAATTATTCTTATCATATGAGGAGAGAAATTCCCGGGGCCCAGAGGGCATGCTCCTTGACTTTTTCTCATTCGTTGAGAAGATATGCACGAGCGGGGTTCGTAAGGAGTTGTTCACACGGCTCCTCACGATCCGAGCCTCCTCTGCTTCGCTTCTGCAGAGGGAGCTGGGCATTCCTCAGGCCTCGGTTTACCGTGAGCTCAACAACCTGATGGACCTGGGGCTGATTGAGCGCGTTCTTCCGCGCAGGGATGGCGTGGGTAGGCCGTATGCGATTTATGCCATCAAGGGTTACAGTCCCGAGGATATCATCACGGCCTTGGAGAAGGAGTGCAAGATGCGTATGCCGGCGTATTCCAGCGTGAAGAGGATCAAGCAGCTTATTATTGAGGAGTATCTGGAGCCCCGGGGGGTCGCTGAAATCAGCTGGAGGGATATAGTGAGTGAGTCTAGGGCCCGGTGTAAGGGATATTACAGCTGGGATATTGCGGTTCTCGTGGCGAGGGATCTGAGCCTCGAGGGAGTCAAGGTATGGAGATAGTATGTTTGATGGTTGGGAGTGTTTGTGTTGGCGTATGTTGAGGAGCTGGTTAAGGCGCTGAGGCATGAGGATCCAGCGGTCAGGATGCGGGTTGCGAACGCCCTTAAGGAGCTGGAGGACCCGCGTGCCACGATGCCTCTCATGGAGGCCCTCGACGACGAGGATGAGGGTGTTCGGGGGAGTGTGGCCTGGGCCCTCCACTGGGTGGCCGACAAGCGGGCGCTACCTAAATTGATTGGGATGCTGGGGGACGGGAATGATAGTGTCAGGCTCTGGGCTGCCTGTGGGCTTGAGAGGGTCGGAGATGGGAGTGCCGTGGGGGCTTTGATTTGGGCTTTGAAGGATGATTACGATGCAGTCCGGCTGAACTCGATCTATGCCCTGGGGAGAATTGGTGACAGGCGAGCCGTTGAGCCGTTGATGGAGGCGCTCAACGATGAAGATGCCTCGATTAGGTGCGAAGCTGAAAAAATCTTGAGAGAGGACTTTGGAGTATACTTAGATTGTAATATCTGATTTCTTGAGCGCTATTTATTATAAGCCCGCGCGTGTCAAGTAGTGGATGGAGGGATAGACACATCAAATGTCTGTCGAAAACATAGTTTACATAGGAAGTAAACCAGTCATGAACTACTGCCTTGCAGTCCTCACCTCTCTAAAGGACAAAGGGAGTGTTACATTGAAAGCAAGAGGTCGTGCCATAAGCACAGCCGTAGATGTGGCTGAGGTGACAAGAAACAGATTCATGGAAAATCTCAAAGTTGAGAACATAGAGATTGGAACCGAGGAACTTGAGTCTCAAGAAGGAAGGATGAGAAGTGTCAGCACGATGACAATCGTTCTAATAAAATAGTGAACTTCGCTTGCGAGAGGTATAGGCCCGGCGCTCGCGAATGCTTCAGAAAATCCCCAAGTTCATGAAGGAAGCCAATGTACCCGGTTTATCAATAACCATAATTCGTGACTATAAGCCATACTGGAACCAATCATTTGGCACAGCAAACACGGATTCCAGAGAAACCGTTAGACAAAACACAATATTCGAAGCAGCATCCTTGAGCAAACCAGTACTAGCCTATTACGCCCTTCAATTATGCGATAGAGGATTACTCGCTCTGGACACGCCGCTCACGGAGTACACCCCTGAACCCTACATACACGACGAGCCCAAGTTAGGACTCATCACCATGCGGCACGTGCTTAGCCACACAACAGGATTTCCCAACTGGCGTAAAAACGGAACTCCACTGAGAATCATGTTGCCCCCAGGTGAAAGGTTCGGATACTCTGGGGAAGGCTACATCTATCTCCAAAAGGCCATGGAACAAGTAACGGGTAAAACAGCGATTGAATACATTGAACCTGTCCTAGAATCCATCGGAATGGTGGACAGTCGATTCATCTGGACAGGAGAAGAAAAAATGCCTCTCGCCAACGGTCACGATGAAAACGGGAAACCGGTGAACAAGAAGATCTGGCCTGAGATGAGGGGTTCTGCCAGCCTGCACACCACCTCAACAGATTACGCCCGGTTTATGTGCTCAGTAATGCAAACTTCCGATGATGAACATCAACTAAGCCCCGAGATGACACATGAGATGTTCAGCTCCCAGATTCAGGTAAACGACAACGCACCATGGCACAAGGATTGGCCCAAGCCTGTGGTGGAAACCGATGCACAGGTGAGCTGGGGGCTTGGCTGGGGCCTGCAACAGACTCCCAATGGGTCCTCTTTTTGGCATTGGGGGGATAACGATCACTACCATGCACTTGCGATGGGATTTCCTGAAAAGGGCCACGGGATAGTCATCCTGACCAACGGAGCTAACGGTCAAAGAGTCTATCTGCGTATCATGCGTGAGATCATGAAGGGCGTTTATCCGGGGCTCTCATGGCTTGAACGTGTATACAAGCAACAACAGCACCGCGCGCACGAGCCGTTGATGGAGGTGCTCAACGATGAAGACGCCTCGATTAGATATCTAGCTGAAAAAACCTTGAGAGAGGACTTCGGAGTCTACTTTGATTGTAGTACCTGAGTACTGTGGGCTGAAAGGAGCGCACGTGATGTATTCTATTAGTATATGCACAGAAACGTATTTTCGGATCTACGCACGATCTTCCAGCTCATACTCCTGCTTTCGATTATGGACAGGAGTCCCTCAGCGTCCTGTAAGACCCCTATGTGTATGAGCAGGTTGACGCCCTCTGCCCAACCCTTTCTGCTCTCTGTGAACGCCTCCAGTCCAATCCTCATCGGAGTGTGGAGGGAGAGCTGTGAGAGAAGATCCCGTAGCTCGCTTTTTTTCACTGGGTCACCATTCGTGGCTTCGGGCATCCAGCATATAATTTGGACTCATTTCAGTGAAGGGGAGTGAGCCCCGAAACAGTTCGCGCAAGACACGAGAATAAAGAGGAGCTCCGCAAACCCACGAGGATACCATACAACTATAGGATGCTCAGTACCATCGGATATTGATCTCAGCCATCTCGGATCATTGCATTGCGAGCGAAATGCACCCATACACTCGCACGCACTAGAAACATCAGGAATTGTATACGAACGCAGAAAAACGCACATGCAAAAAAGGGGAGGTTGGATGGGTTCCTAGGATCGTGGTCATAGCCACGACGACTCGAGGACCCCTCCAAATCTGGGTTAAATCTACATTCTTCTAAAGGATTATGGATTAATCGTGCGTCAATGTATAGTTACGCTCGCGCGCAGGTGGTAATAGAATTGCTAAATAATTGCGATGTGAGATTACACTGTTTTCGGAGATTTATGGATAGTCAATACTATCTATTATTTTTTGGTGAGTTGGATTTCGCCCTGGGTTTTTGATTAGATGATTTTATTTAGATAGTCAATACTAGCTCATAATATGAGTTTAATTAGTGATAGTCAATACGATCCATTGATTGGATTTGGGCAGGAAAAGTCTTGCGGAGGAGTACGCGCGCGAGCACCATTTATTATCAGCTACCAGCACGTTCGCGCGCGAGACTTTGGGATTTTAAATATCGTTCGCGCTATTAGTGGATTTTATATTAATCTAAATATTTACTTTGACTCATGTCGGAATACGGAAAGAAGCAAAGATTCGCACTTTACAGCTTCTTTCCCATCCTTGGTCTTGGGTTATTAATTGGAGGCTTAATGCTCGGACCTGACTATTATTTTCCTCTGTTAGTGATATTCTTTGTTTCATCGACAGCCGGGATATTCATAATCAATAATCTGTTAGATTTTGAAACAATAAATCAAGACCTTAACCCCGTTCTAATTCAGAGAAAAAGACGAGAAGAAAAACTCATACGACTCGTTGAACGAAAAGCTAGTCTACTCTTAGAACTCGACGATAAAAAAACCAAACTTGAAGAACTGGTATCAACAATTTCTGATAAATTCGAGAAAATAAAAGGAGTAATCCTCTTAGCGATCTCCGAATTTGAAATGCTAAGCAACCGAGATGCATACTTTTCTAAATACGATCATCACAACTGGTTTGAAAATTGGAGGAAGCTAGAACCAGTTGTTGATCTCTTTTTCTCTCTAGAAGACATACCAATCACCTATCTATCTGAGATGCGAGAACTCCAAACTTATCTTACAAACGGCGAAGAAATCATCAATAAAAGAAATCAAAAATATATTCAGCAAGAACTCAAAAAACACCACGACTACTTTGAAACCCTTGAAACCTATCCATTAACACTCAAACAACGAGAAGCAATAATCATAGATGAACACAGAAACCTTGTGATCGCTGGAGCAGGAACCGGAAAAACAAGTACTATAATCGGTAAAACCGGATACCTCCTCCGTAAAGAAGCGGTAAAACCCGAAGAAATTCTCCTATTATCATTCGGAAGAGACCCAAAAAAGGAGATGAATAAGAGACTCCAAGAACGATTTGGTTTAGCCCTTGATGTCAACACATTCCACGGTCTGGGAATGAAGATCATCGCCGAAGCGAAGAACGAAAAACCACTCGTATCTGTCCTATCAACTGATCAGATCAAACTCCAGCACTTCATCGGCAAGGTAATAGATGAAAACCGAAGCGATAATGATTTCATTAAAAATCTAAACAAGTTTTTCCTCTCCCAAACTGAATACAAAAGCCTTTGGGATTTTAAAACACTCGGGGAATACTACTCCCACCTTCGAGAAAACCAGATTCGCAGCCTAAAAGGTGACCAGGTAAAAAGCTATGAAGAACTCGAAATCGCTAACTGGCTTTACTTAAATGGAGTAGATTACGAGTATGAGCATAGATACGAATACAGAACAACAAACAAGCTATACGGTCAATACAAACCAGATTTCTATCTCCCTGATTATGAAATCTATATTGAACATTTTGGAGTTGATCGAGTAGGAAATACTGCTCCATGTATCCCCAAGAACCGCTACCTACAAGAAATGGATTGGAAACGAGAAATCCATCAACAACATAACACCAAGTTGATTGAAACCTATAGTTACGAACGCATGGAAGGAAACCTAACTGAGAAACTATTAATAAAATTACAAGATCATGATGTAAAAATCGTCCCAATTTCACAAGATCAAATATTCACTCAGCTAAACGAGATGGGCATTATACAACCCATTTACGGATTACTAGCAACTTTTCTAAACCTCTACAAATCTTCAACCTTGGATCTATATACCTTAAGGGTAAAATCAAGAGAATCCGAGAACCCAAACCGCAGTATAACTTTCCTAGAAGTATTCACCCGAATCGAAAAAGCATATGAAGAATACCTGCGAGATAATAATGAAATCGATTTTAACGACATGATAAAAAAAGCCACTGAGTATCTCGTTTCGGAACAAGTAGTAACGAACTTCAAATATGTCCTTGTTGACGAATTCCAAGACATATCACAGAGCAGAAACCAACTGTTGTCAGTCTTAGTTAACCAAAACCCAAACTGTAAACTCTTCTGTGTAGGCGATGACTGGCAAAGCATCTACCGCTTCACAGGAAGCGACCTCAACATAATGACCAACTTCGAGGAGTATTATCCATATTCACTTAGACTTTCACTGGATGAAACATTCCGATTCAACAATCAACTTAGTGAATTATCAACCAAATTCATTCTCCAAAACCCAATTCAGATCACAAAACAGCTCAAATCACGCACGTCAAGCGATAATCCAGCGGTAACTGTAGTTCACGCGGATGATCCCAAAGAAGAGTTGACTAAATTGCTGACTAAGCTAAACGAGGAAAAAGGATCAGTGTACATCTTGGGGCGTTACAATCGAGATAATCCATACATCAAGAAGTATTATGGTAACCTAGTTATTGAGTTCCATACCGCTCACAAGTCCAAGGGAACTCAAACTGACTATTCTATCATTAGCTTACAAGCAGGAAAAATGGGGTTCCCATGTGAAATCGTAGATGATCCCGTATTGAACCTAGTATTATCTAAACAGGATACGTATTCAAACTCCGAAGAAAGAAGACTATTTTACGTTGCTCTGACGAGGGCTAAAAAGCATGTATACCTCATATCCAATAAAAATAATCCCTCAGATTTCATCAAAGAACTGACTAATGGAGATTATCATATCGAAGAAATCGAGATACCAGAAACAGGCAACCCGAAATGTCCACGTTGCCAGACTGGCAATATAGTGACTCGAGATAACGTGTATGGACGATTCTATGCTTGTAACAATTATCCTTACTGCGAATACATTGCTCCAAGATGCACACAGTGCAAGTCTGGATATATGCTTAAAAGTAGAACAATTTATGAATGCTCAGAATGTGGTCACCGAGCTCTTGCTTGTCCGGAATGCAAAGAAGGTATTCGAGTATTAAGAAATGGAAAATACAGCAATTTCTACGGATGCACAAATTACCCAGACTGCACCTATAAGTACTCGACAAGAAATAGAAAACGGAAACTTTTCTACGTGTCTTAATCTACACAATCAAAGATATCTTCTTTCGCGCGCGTGCACGCGAGAAAGAGTAGTATTCGACTAATCTAGAGACTTGATTATCGCGCGCGCATAATGCGCGTGCATATATTGATAAGAAGGTTATTTTGAAGATAAACTAGCGTTGGCCCAATGGCTTAATTTCGTGAGGAGAAGTTATCTATCCCTCCTATACGCCTTTATGTCCATTCTAGGCCTGTTCCAGTTGCTGGATGTATTAAGAATCGAATATGTATTGATGAGTCACCGCCTTTTTAGGAAAATGACGTTTCAGCTGCCTGTAGCTGTCGTTGGACTCCTTTTACTATATCTTTGCTTGTGGGTTGGCCTGATGGCTTTTAAGAAGAATTTAAAAGTTTTTGTTTTACCTGCTTTGTCTATATTGACATTTCCAATACTGGGCATTGATGGAACCATCTCAGTTGCATCCCTTTTCGCGGTGGCTAGCAGCCTTTGGTTTAACAAAGGAATAGAGAATTACCTGACCTGGATTTTCCTTTTCTTATCTGTTGTTAAGGTCCTCTCTGTATTCCATTGGTTATTCTTCTTACCATTAGGACTTAAAACGCCATTGGGATTCATAGCTGATTTTAATCTAAAAGTATCTTATATGGTAAAAAATTTAGCTCCATATATTGTATTAATAATTATTTTCATATGTATATTAAAACCATTGCAAAGAATATTTGAGAGAGGAAAACCGGTATTTGAAATAGAAGAAATCCAACATTCTGGCGGGTTATCATCAAGGGTTGTGTTTTTTCTACTTTCCATTGTTGTTTTTAGTTCTCTGGCGGCGGTATATCCATATTTACAAAATATTAATCCAAATAACAAAGATGTTGGTGTAGATATTGAAGGTTATGTAGCATATTTAGTATTATCTGAAAATGATCCAACAAAAGCATTCGAAATAATGTCTGGGCAGAGAGCATTGTTAATTCTAATCTCCTACGCATTTCAGAAACTATTAAATTTAGATGCAATAACTACAATCCGGTTTTTACCAGTATTTTTAAACCCTTTGTTGGCTTTAACATCGTTTTTTTTTACAAAGGAGATTTTCCATGATAACAGGATTGCGGTTTGGTCTTCTTTTTTTACTATTTTTAGCCATGTTATAGCTGTTGGTATGTATTCATATTTTTTGAGTAATATTTTGGGACTTTGTTTAGTTTATATTTCATTAGGTTTTTTATTTAAATCATTTAATTGTAGAGAATTAATTAATTATTTTTCGTCTTTTTTGTTTGGTTCTTTAATTTTATTTACTCATCCTTGGACTTTTGATCAGTATTTTATACCATTAATTATAGTTTTATTTATCATGCCTTTCTTATATAAAAAAGGTTTTTTTGAACATGAAATCAATAAAGATACAATATCCCGTATAAAATATTTTGTATTTTGTTTTCTTTTATTATTATTTATAGTGGATTTAATAAAAATATATGTATTTCAAGGTTATGGCGGGATTGCTGCATTGAAATCAATTCTTGCAAGAATTACGCCCATTCATAATTTTTGGTATGATTTTAAGTTTTCATTTATATATATATATGGAGGATTAATTTTTAATTTTATTTCTATGGGGTTAATATTAGTAGGAATTTCAACCCTGAAGTTAAAAAATTTTCCAAAATATTATTTATGGATATTAACAACTATTACATCTATTTTATTGTTAATAAGTAATTATAATGATAAAAGCAGATTATTTTATAATATTCCTATTGGAGTTTTTTCTGCTATCGGATATGTTACAATTTTAAAGAATATTAAATCAGATGAATTAAAATTGACATTTTCCTACTTCATTTTTTTTAACATGGTTGCTTATTTGTTTCAAAGTTTAGCTAACTTAATTTGATTTAAATACACAAAGATCTTTAAATCTGAAATATTACGACATGTGCGTGCCTTACAACACACGATATACATATTCAATTAAAATTTATCGAAAATCTATTATCTTATTATCAAAATAAGAGATATATAAATGAATAACAATTCAAATAAATCCATTTTAATAATAGGGCCAGTGTCACCAAAGGGGATAGGGGATGCGAGTCAATATTATTCGAGCGTAAATATGTGCAATGAGCTTGCGCCCCACTGGAATTTAACCTTGATGATTCCTGATATATCTAATTATGTATCAGTTTTCAAAGGCTTAACCTTCCGTACAGAATTAATTGAACAAGGAGATGTTGGATATCTTAGATTGGGGGGTTATATTAGATATCAACAAAAAGGAAATGTTCAATTAAAACATAATGATGATAATATATTTACTAAAATTATCAGTAATATTTCATCCTACATTCCTTTATTTCCTATTGTGGATACTGAACTTGCGGTAAAGAGGTTAAAAATAAAAAAATTTGATGGAGGTATATTTGGGGGTCATACATTCACACTTGGTGCTGCTCACTATATAGTCAAATATAATGTTATTGATAAACTTGTTTCTGGTCCAAAGATTTTATCTCCAATATCTATATCGAAAATTGGTTTAAATAAATTATCAAAATATATGTATCATAATATAATTTATAATTTTATTAAATCATTAACTAAGTTTGATAAAATATTCGTAAGAGGAAAATATAGTTATAATATATTAACTGAATATTATCAAATAAATAATGTTGAAAAAGGTTTAGATACTGGATTTTGTTTAAGAAAACTATATAATAAAAATAATATATTTAGAAATAATGATATAGTGATTATTCCTAGAAGAGGATTTTTTTATTCTTATAATAAATCTAATTTATATAAAAATTATTTAAAATTTCTTATTAAATTAATAAATAATTTCATTAAAAAAGGATATAAAATAGTCCTTTCTAATCAAGCTATGGAGATGTCATCAATAAATGATTTATTGTCATTAATAAAAGAAAAAAAATTATTGGATAATATTCAAATATCAATACCAAATAATATTATTGAATCTTATTATTTATTGTCTAAATCAAAATTAGTTATAACAAGTTATATGCATGGAGGTATAACTGCTTTTTGTTCTAACACACCATGCGTATTTATTATGCCGAAAGAAGATACAAAAGTATTAGATATACTTGAATCGATCAAATTAAATATACCAGAATTTTTCATCGACATATTTTCAATTAAAGATGATAATTATCATCTCCATCTTAATATCATTACAAATTTATTAGAAAATAATTTACGTTATAATAACATAATATCTAACAATATAGAAAAAGAATACAAAAAAATATACAAACCAACAACATATCTCAAAAAGATGTTAAACAGTTAAATATATATTTAAAGACTATTTTTGTGTATTTAATTAAAAAGTAAAGATATTCTATAAATTTTGCTTTTATTAAAATCCAAGCCATTTTATATCTAACTTTTTTTGCATTAGGTTTTAAATTAAGCCATAATTCAACAGATTTTTTTTTCATTTCCTTTCTTAATTTTACTCTTTCTTTTAATATCCTACCACCTAATCTTGGATATACTCTTTTATTTGGAGTATATTTATGATTTTTTATATTTTCATATAAAATATGTGCAAGATGTAATCGCTTTTTTTCTATAACTCCATCCTGGCTTTTTATTACCTCCTTTATATTTATTGGATTTATAAAAATTTTTTTATTTTTAGATCCAGATAATAATATATTATAAGCTAATATAGAACGAACAATAATCAAATTTGTGCCTTTGTGATCCTTAATGAATTGCGGGAGCCAAGCATCCATAAGAGATATATCAGCACATTCAGCGAAAACATCATCACAATAATCACAAGCTCCAATTGTAAACCAGCCGTTTACCCAAGCATCATATGGGCCATTTAAAAAATTAATGGTTTTTTTATCTTCTTTTATATCAATAAAAGAAAATTTAAAATTATTCGATGATAATTTAGTGTCTTTTACTCTATAACTTACAGCCTTTAATTGGTCTTTTAATCCTGCAAGGGAAGCTACATATTCTGTAAAATATTTTGTTTTCATTTGCCCACAAGTAAGTCCCAGAGTAAAAACTATCTTTTCTTTAAGCATTACATTTAATTCCTGAGCTAATCGTATTGCTTTAATAAAGCATGGAAGTCCAGTTATCGCAAATTTACCTGGAGTATTTAATACATATTTTATTGCATCGGACATCTCAACAGGATAGTAAACAGAACCCGAACATTTACTTATAGACCCTGGATCTGAAATTATAGTAAAATGAAAAAGTTTGTCAAAATTATTATTAGGTGCAACACATATTATTTTATCGACATAACCATTTACTAATAAAGTTTCAAGAATCCAACTTGCTATTCCACCCGATGCACCAAGATTTCTATATTTTTCTTCTGCAAAACCAACATAAGACTTTAGAAAGTATCCTGTCTCCGAGGTGTGTTTAATTTCAGGTATAGATGAGAATAATTTTAATCCAATTGCATCTTCATTACTATTATCTCCGAATGGACATGTCTTTATACAAATGCCGCAATTTGATGTACAAGAAGTTATTTCTACGGCATTATATTCTCCTTTTGAATTAAACTTTAATGTTAAAGCATTTTCAGGACATAATGCGACACATATACCACATCCAATGCAAAGACCATTTTCAACGACTTTTGTAGTTACTTTTTCGATCATATCTATTATTTAATTATATTACTTATGCTGTTAATTGACTCTAGTATAAAAACTATATTTAAACTTTTGTGATACGGTCCAATATTGAGATGCTCCATTATCATATATTTTATTTGCATCTAATATTAATATATCATAATTAATTTCATAGAGAATAATACCTGTTGTATGTCTATGAGAAATATAATTTTTTGAAAGCGTATTATATGTTCTCATGTATAATATAGAATTTTTTCCTTCCCAAGGATATTTAAAATCTGTTTTAAAATAATCAAACAACTGACTTTGACTTATAAATAAACTATGTGAGGAAGTATCATAATGTATGGGTTGTAAATCACCAAAATCATAATAATATCTAGATGATATGGAATCTTTTTTATTAATATAATATAATTTATATTGCATACTCTCTGAATTAAAATTAATAGATTTTGGAATGCCGTTTAATTCGTAGGTAATACCAGAAACAGAATAAAAATGAAGAATTAATATGCTTAATAAGATAATCCAATTAGATTTTCTAATAATTTTTAAAGGTTTATTATATATATTATTTTTTATCTGTAATTTTTTTAAACTATTTGTTAATAAATATATAGTATAAGAGTATCCACTTATATATGAAAAAATAATAACTGGAGTAGAGATATGATATAATCTATCCCAAGAAAAAAATTGTATAATACTAGGCAATATAAAAATAGATATCATTAATCCAAAAAATATAATATTATGAATAATTTGAATATTATTTAATGATGATTTATATACATTTATATATGTGTTTTTAAAAATTTTATTTTTTATTTTATAGTTTAGTATTTTAAATATAAAAAATAAATTTCCAATTGATATAAAAATTATAATTAACCATGATGTTATAAATTCTAATTTAATTGAAAGGGGAGCAGATATAATGTTATATCCTAAAAGATAATTAAGATCACCCCGCATTTGATGTGAAAATAATCCTTTTAATAAATCTATCCAAGCCCTTTCAATATATAATATAACAGAATCAAAACTCCTACCACCTATAAATGAAGACCATATAAAGGTTAGCATTAAATATAATATTGTATAAATTAGTAAATTTTTTTTATATATTTTAAATAATATATATACAAATGAGGATCCTATTAATGTAATTAAAATAATATAAGATGTTGAATAATGAAAAATTATAGTTGAAAATCCAAGCATTGTTATAATTATTGTCTTTTGTTTTGATTTTTTAATTGAAGATAAGGTATAAAATAAAATACAATATATTGTGACTGCTACAACTTGTCTAGGAAGCATGCAAGCATAAATATAGTCATATTGACTTATAATAATAAAAAGTGACAAAACAGAATATTTTCTATCAAAATATTTATCTACATTTAAAAATATAAAAATAGGTATAAAAGATGAAATTAAACTAAAAAAAATTTTATAAGCCATTTGATTACTAATACCCATTAAACTAAATACAACCATTGGTAGCATGTTAATCGAAAGACATGAATTTAATGGGGTTGGATTAGATGAATTCCAATAATTAGAATTTTTTAAAGACGTATATAGATGATATTCTCTATGTACATCTACTCCTATTATATATTCAGAACAAATAGACGTAATAAAAGGAATTGTAAAAGAAAACATAAATATTATAATATATATAATTTTATCATTATATAAGTTACATACATACATAACATATATATAATTAATTGGTAACATAATATAAATAAAAACATTTAATATATTAATGTTTTGATTTATTAAATACACATAAGAAATTAATTTTAATATAGATAAATTTAAGAATATTAAAATAAATAGATGTACATATTTATTTATTTTATTTACCAACATTAAGCCTCATAGTTTTTCAAAAGTGTAAATAAATTTCTATATATAATATATTTATTACTATTTTATCATCTCAATAGATGATTAAAAATATAAAAAAACAATAACATAATTTGATATTATTTTTTAAGCAAAATCATGATCAAGTAATGTATAAAACCAATCTTTCTCTAATTCTGGAAAAAGAAACTCCTTATCAAATAAGTAAAAAATTACACGATTACTGATATATCCCATTTTTTTTGGTAATCGGTCTAAAGATATAAAACCATGTTCAGTTAGCATATATGAATATTTTAACCTTTTAGGATACCACAAATAAATTAAATCCGCTTTTTTTTCCTCACTAAATCTAATTGCTTCATTTAGTAGGAAATTAAAACATTTTTCTTGTTCAGGTAAAACTTGAATATCTATGATATTAATGCTATTAGTGTTTTTTATCTTGCCCGCCTTCAATACCATATATCCGAGAATTTCCCCTTTATTTGAAACCGCAATATATGGATGATAGTCTCCAAAAAGATTTGAAAACCTCCAATTTAAAAAATTAGATTGGCGTTCTATTGATATTTTAAAATTCAGCTTTATTGAATTCCAAAAAGAATCAACTTCAGATGGGAATCGATTTATTTTTTTAATAACTACAGCATCTCCTTTATGTCTTTTTAAAACATTATTAATTGATATAGATCTGATACTCGAAAATAATTTTAATAATGTCTTCGCAGATTGAACTGTAATGTAATTACTTAGAAAATTACTTAAAAAATGTTCGTAATTTAATATTTTTATATACGTATTTATTCTCATATCTTTCCAACCTAGCTTTAAGAACCCTTTATAAGCCATTTCAGTCGGAAAGCCATAGAGAAAGCTATATCTTTTCCTTGATTCGGAGTAAACATTTCTTGCCAAATTTGAAAAAATGCCTAATCCCCGATAATTTGGGTGCGTTGCAGTGTCAACTGATTGAGCAGCAATTGTTATCTTAGAGTAATAACTCATTTTAACAGGCAAAACTGCATAATAACCTACAATTTCATTCGAACTTTCAGCCACCCATATATCACCCTGCTCTCCATAAAAACCCGCAGGATTTTGTTGATATTTCCATTTCCACCATTCAGTAGTAAATTGTGTACCAAATACTGTAGTTAAAAGTTGTATGGATTTTTCTACATCGGATAATGAAAATCTCCTCATAATATAATTTTTTTTAGCCATACATCACGCCTTTTTTATTATCTGATTCCATGCATCATAATTATTAAGATAATAAACATCATTTTTTCCATGTATGTATTTCAATAACTCTTCTAATTTTTTCCAATAGTTTCTATTAGTATCTATCTCCCACGCATGACCATATAAATGGTAAATTCCCCCTTTTTTTCTTAATTTGTCAAATAACGATTTACCTCTATTCTTCCAATCAATAAAATTTAAAGGAGATACACGAGACGAAAAAATGAGCTTAGATGCTTTAAGAGGAGAATGATTTGATAAATGCATTGTCACAGGCATTTCGAAATTATCTTTGAAAGTAAATAAGTATTTATGAGAACTAGTTCTGGAATATTTATATCCAGATTTTTCTACGAAATTTTTAACTTTTTCATTAAATATATTTCTCGGATAACAAAAACAATTGATTTGGCAATTAATTCGTTCTTCAAGTTCGTTTTTTGATGTTAAAACCTCGAATTCAAGGTCATTTATTTTAGTTAAATCTGGATGAGTGCTACTATGACAACCTATTTCAAACCCATATTTATTAAGGTCTGATGCGTAACATGTTTTATAATTATTACCTAGATCGTCATATCTTGAACACAAATAAAATGTGGCTTTAATTTCATATTCATATAGCATTTTTCCTAATCTGTAATTTGCTGGAGAATTATCATCCCAGCTTGTTGTTACAATTAAATCTTTTTGCATTTTATTTAATCACGTCTTTATATTTATTCTATAATTTTTGAAAATTAAATTTTATACGCGCGCGCATTTATGATAGATGAATATAAATCTTCAAGTTTATCAGTTGCGTTTTTTATAGAAAAATTTTCTTCAACAAACTTACGAGCTTCAACACCCATCTTATTACGACCCGATTCATCATACATCATATTTAATATAGCAGAAGATAATTCATCTATATTGCAGGGTGTAACAAGTAAACCAGTCTTCCCATTTAGCACCATTTCTCCAAGTCCTGACACTTTTGTGGCAATTACAGGTTTTGAGCAAGCATAACTTTCCAAGATCACAATACCAAATATTTCATATCTTGAAGGTAAAACAACTATATCTGTGTCTACATAAGCTTGATGTTTTTCAATTCCGTATAATGGTCCTGTAATGATAACTTTATCTTCAAGATGTAAACTATTTATTAACCTCCTAATTTCATTAAGATATCCATCATTAGGCCCCACTATAGCTAGTTTAATATTTTTCATTTTAGTTGATGTGATATAAAAAGCTTTTATTAAAACATCAATTCCTTTTATTTTATGTATTCTACCAATATATAGGATAAGTTTTTCATTTATATCCAAACAAAATTTTTTTCTAAAATATCCTTCACAAGGTAATTGGTTATATTCCATTAAATTAATGCCATTTGGTATTAATACAATATCTTTTATAGAAAGACCCATCTTTATATATTGTTGCATTTCTATAGAACTAGTCGCCACTACCTTGGAAGCACCTTTTAATAGTCTATAACCAAATATAATATCATAAATTAATTTTAAATTTTGCATATTCATTATTCGTGGAAGAGAACCGTGCGCATGAAGAACATAAGGAATATTATATTTTTTAGCATAAATTGATGTAATATTATTCTGGTAAGAACGAAAGTTATGAAAATTAATAACATCAAAATTTCTTATATTTTTCTTAACCCATTTTTTCATTTTAGGGGAATATAAAAATAATCCCCAATTTTTTTTACATTTAAACGGTATAATTTTTATGTCCTTTTTTTCCACAAAATTTATGAATTTTTCATCTAATTCAAAATCTGTAGTGATTAAAGTTATATCGTGTCCGCGATTAGCTAATTCAATTGAAAATTTATAAGCTGATTCAACGGATCCTCCTCTTTTTGGTGTGAAAAAGGGAATAACTTGTAAAATTTTCATTTAATTATTAACTTGATTGTATTTCTTTATTTCATGTGATAGTTTTTTCTCTTCTGAAGTTCTCAAAGTTCCAGCAATATTATAAATTAACGGAGTTAATGGAGAATCCATGACTAACTTAGCCATTAAGTCGTAGTTAAAGAGGATCCATGATGCGTGATCTATCAATGTTTTATTAATTTTAAAGTTCATAGAAAATTGATGCCAATCTGTATTTATATCTATTTCATCTAATTTTGTTGTTCCAAGTTCTTCTTTTTCAGCAACAAGAATATGTTTGGCTTTTTTAAGCGGAATCCCCATTAATGAAGCTCCAAGAGAATCCGAAACAACTGAGTTATTTGTTGCTACAACTAGATCTGTTTTTTTAGCATTCCCAAACATAGGACCATGACCATCCAGAGCCCAGGTTCCGTCTATTATGACAAATTTTGGATCGAGCAACTTGGTAAATAAAGAGAGTTTATTATCAAGATTTTGATGGTGTAAACACCGCATTGTATCTGGGTAACAACCCCATAAATTCTTGATACCCAATGTTACTCCAGTCATCACATGAACTTTTAAAACAGGAACTGAAACGAAGCAATCGATTTCATTCATTAGAAATGTAGGTAATTGAATTTTAACGCGTTTTTTTTGGATTATCTCTGAAACGAAAGTTGAATTTGATTTTGATAAGTTGATTAATTCAACCCCAAGGTCTTTACATATTTCATACATATTGTGGCCTGAAAAAGCGTCATTTGCACTAAAAGAATGATTACCTCCGTCTGATTCGCCAAGAAATACGCGATCAACACGATCCTTTAAAATACCTAACAAGGATCTAAGAAAATTAGGACTAGTTGTTATTCCTTTTTTATGATAGGGAAATGTGAAGTTAGGTTTAACAAATAATGTTGAATCATTACGTGCATATTCCTTCCAGTTGATGAATTCTAGACATTGAATTAAATCGTCTTCAAGATCGTGAATTTTTTTAACGTAACCTTTGTAATTCTTCATGGCTATTATCTAAACTTGCGAGCTAGTTATTAGTAACATATTATTTATATCTACTTCACAATTATTCTAAGTTTAAGTTCTCACAATTTTTTTATCATAAATATTTTGAATATTATTTTCAAATGTGGCGACAATATTTTCCCAACTATTATTTTTAACGTTTTTTAGAGATTCATTTCCGAGCTTATCAACTAGGTTTCGTTTAAAAATAGCTAGTGCTCTATCAAGTACTTCATAAGGGCTTTTTACATATATGATCCCTGAATCATACCCAAATTCTTGAACTAAACCATTCAACTCAGTAGCTATTACAGGTTTCGAACTTGCCATATATTCATATATTTTTATAGGTACAATACTATGCATGATTTTATTTTCATAAGCAGGCAGTAAACAAATGTCTGAACACGCTAATAGATGTGGTATTTTATTATATGGTACTCTTCCAGTTAAGATAATATTTGAATTTTTTAAACTCAGTTCTCTTAATTCCTCATAAATATCGCCTTCTCCTACAATCAATAGTTTAAATGACATATCACTAAAAGGATTCATTGATTGTGCTACTTCTAATATACCTGAAAACGCATATAACCAACCCATAAAAAAAAGAACGATATCATTTTTCTTAATCCCAAGATCATTCCGTAAATTATCTCTATTATCAATATGCTCATATTTATCTAGGTCTATTCCAGCAGGTATTACTTTGACATTCTCTGGTTTAGCTCCCATTTCTGTTGCATAGTTACTCAAAGCTTTATTAATAGTAAAAACATGTTTTGAGTTTTTCAAAGTCATCTTCTCAAAAGACTTAGCTAAATATTCTAGCACATTATTCTCAAGCAATGTATGAAGTGAATCTATCAAGTAATAAACAAAAGGAACATTTAATATCTTTGAAATAATATTAGCAAAAAAGGTATTTAAAATACCGAAACCAAAGACAACGTCTGGTTTGTAGTCCCTGATCTGTCTATAAATTATGTAAGGATGAAATAATACGATGGAAACCAGATCAAAAACTGGAAACCTAATAATTGGAGGCCTAACAACATCAACACTGGATCCTTTATAATACTTGGACACCCCCCTCATAATCCCACCTCTATCAAATATCGGTCCCTTCTCCTGCCTCCAGAGAAAGTCATTATCAATTACACGCACCATGTGACCTCTAAGAGAAAGTCTTTCGAAGAGGTGGTGCTGCTGATGGGGGCCCCTCTTAATCCAATCCGTTTCCTGAACTACGAGTATCTTCAAATCTTAGAACTCGGCTGATTGATTGATATTTTCCCAGTTATCTGTAAACCAGTTATAGGTTCCCTTTAGTCCTTCCTTGAATTCCACTTTAGGTTCATAGCCTAGTATTTTATTAGCCTTCTCGTAAGAACTTAAGAGCCTGTTCTTTGTATCCCAGGATCTCCTCTCTTTGTATATTATCCCAGAAGGGTTTTTTGTCAACTCATTTATCCACTGGGCTAAGTTGAAAATTTTTATTTCTCTTCCAGCTCCCAAGTTAAAGGCCTCACCAACTGCTTTATCAAAGTAAACCATTCGTAAAAGTCCATCAATGATATCGTCCACATAAGTGAAGTCTCTAGTCTCCTCTCCTGTACCGGTTATAGGTAATGGTATATGATTCATCGACCAATAGAAAAAGTTAGGTATAACATTCCTGTATTTTCCAGGCACTTCGCCAGGTCCAAAAGAATTGAAAAATCTAGCATTAATTATAGGAAGTTTATAGAGATTGAAGAAATAATTCGTGTAAAGTTCTCCAAGCATCTTAGTCACCTGATATGGTGTGTATAGTTTCATAGATACGTCGTGTTCCTCAAAGGGCATTTTAGAATCAGAACCATAAATACCACAGCCAGAAGAGGCGTAAATGAACCTCTCAACATCGATTAAATGCGAATACTGTAACACCTTTAGCGTACCAAGGCCATTTACTAGTAAATCGGTCTCAGGATTATCCACTGAATTTTGATTGGCGAAATGAGCCGCCAGATGATAAATTATATCGGGTTTAAATTTAAAAGCCCATTTAAGTTTCTCGTCATCGAGAATATCACCTTTTATAAATTTGATTTTCTCACCAACAGGCACATTCCAAAGGTAAGAAGAAGAAAGATTATCCAAAATAATTATTTGATAAATTTTTAATTCACTTAATTTTCTCACTAAATTTGTACCAATAGCTCCAGCTCCACCTGTAACCAGAATGATTTTTCCTTCAAAAACTTCTTCTATTTTCTTATCCATATTTATTCCTCAATATGATAATATTTCTTCATCCAATCCACAGTAAGTTTAATTCCCTTTTCTGGTGGAACTGTTGGGTCATGATTTAAATCCTTAATAGCTTTGGAACAATCAATGGTCTTTATATTTGTGGTAAATGGTTCTGACTCTTTGTACGTTACATTAGAATCATCTATTCCCATAGAATCTAGAATAATGTCTGAATACTCCTTTATTGATCTCTCCCATTCCGGTTTACCGCCAACATTGTAAACCTCTCCAGGAATAAAATTATCAATAATATTCGCCCATGTACGACAAGAGTCTTCAACATAATCTATTATCCTTTTATGTCCCAGATAAACCGTATAAGGCATACCAAATAACGCATGATAAATAAATTTAGGTATAAAACCACGATATGGAGTATAATGCTCATGAGGACCATAACAGTTAACTGGTCTCACTCTTACTGTGTCCGTTCCAAACATCTTATTAGAATTCATACACATTAGTTCACCCGCCCACTTTGAAATAGCATAATCATTCATTTGATACGTATCTTTTATAGGATTATTAATCATAACATCTTCATACATTACACCTGTAAAATCCCCGTATACTTCAGCACTTGAAAAGAACACCATTTTAAAATTATATTTTTCCTGCAATCTTATAATATGTTTTGTTCCTATTATGTTGGTAGACCATAAATTCTCATAATAATCTTCACCATTCCAACGACCATATTCAGCCGCTAAATGATATACAAAATCAAATTTATCTTTTACAAATATTTTTTCTAACTGACGATAATTTCTTACATCAGCCCTTATATGATTATTCCTATCGGTATGATATTGATCTAAAGAAATAACTTCATGACCTCTTTTTAATAATTCATTACCTAAGTTTGTACCAATGAATCCAGAGCCTCCAGTTATTAAGACAGTCGACATTTTAACTCTTTACTTTTATTAAACATTCATAATAATAAATTTTCAGATATTATCACTTCTGATAAAAGTTCAGAAAGGAACTTTTCGAAAGCACATACATCTATTTTAATCATGAAGTTAGAACTGTAATTTTTTGATTATTTTTTGAGAGAATGTAAGGAAATTTTAAATCATTGAGTATAGTAATAATATTTACCCCTATTTTAAACATCAGTCTATGAATTTTCTTTTGGCAACTCCATATTTTCAGGCAAGACTCTAAGTTTTTACTCCAAATCCATGGTTTTGTAGGTTGTAGAATCACGACTGATGTCTCTATACCTTGAGTAAGTCTTAATATTTGATCAAGTTTTCCACTTAATGAAGAAACAAGTATCAAACTATTTTTCTCATTTAAATGATGTAAAAAACGAATATCGTCACGTCTCAACTTACCTATTTTAGTACCCTTTAATATCCTCAATAAATATCTTGATTTTTCCGGTTCCAAGACCGAATAATGCTCCACGAACTCATTCTCAAACCCATTTAATGCGTATTTCAACGCAGTTTCCAAAGCAATGTTTGAAGGCATATCTACATCATAGAACATAACCTCATTTCCATCGAATATCCCTAAACTCATTGATGTATGTGTATCAGCTAAAGAAGTTACAACCTGTAGGAATGTCGCAGATAACTCGTCAAGTGAAACTGGGTCTGGTGCATTTGGTTCGTAGAGTATGTACGGCATCTCTCCGCCCTCATTAAAAAATTCCTTGACTATGGGCTTTCTCAACCTAGCCATTGCCTTCCAGTCGAAATAATTCAGGGGATCACCGGGAACATACTCCCTTGAACCCGCATAGTCAAGTCCCCTACCTCTAACCTGAGAGGCATACGCCCCCATGCCAGCGGCGCCCATCTCCGAAAGCAGCTCAAGTGCTTCAATTGCTACGGGGAATACACGTGGGTAAACCCTGAAGTGAAGGTGGAAGACATATTTCCTCTTCCCCTTAACTAAACCTAACCTATCAACCGCTGAAATCCAAATACTATCCGAGGAATACTCACCACTCAACGGAGGCTTGAAAACGAGTTCCATAGACATGTCGCCCCCAATATTCGATTCCACTTCAAATCTCGAATATTCGATCCCACAAACGAACCCAAGATCCAGTCTCGAAGCCGTCTTCACAATGATACTCTCTCGAAATTCACTACCCGCAACAAGAGTAGATTCAACACTCATGGGAAACATTTCAACGTTTTCTATCAGGTTCTCGATCTCCGACCTCACGATTAGGAACTGATTAAAGGCAATTATTCCCAAGACGACAGAAAATAGAACAATGAAAATATCCTGTAATCCAGCCCCAATCAACAATAGAACTACGAAAGACAGTAGAACCTTCCAGCCTCTCTCCGTAAAACCTACTATCGAATCCGCTTCGTCAACCATTCTATTCCTAATCTTATCTTTCCTATTCGAGACCCTTCGGAACAGGAGTAACATCCAGTACCTGATCAATGAGTTTGAAGACCTCAACCTCCTCCGCCCTCGCCTGAGGAGTCAACTCCATCCTGTGCGGAATAACCGAGTTCATGAGAAACTTCACATCATCCGGAATAACGTAATCCCTTCCACCAAGCATCGCCCTGACTCGGGCCCCCTTCATGAGCCAAATCGACGCCCTCGGACTGGGGCCCATCCTGACATTAGGATCCCTCCTCAACCCCTGCACCAAGTCAACGATGTACCTATTCACCTCATCACTCACATGGACACCCTGCGCCTGCCTCACCAAGTCATGAACCTCATGAGAAGCCAAGACAGGCTCAACGTGAGCCGATTCGATCTCATCAATTCTCTCAATAATCTGCAGCTCGACCTTGGACTCGGGGCTCCCCAACAGCATCCAATAGGCAAAACGGTCTACCTGAACCGACGTCAGAGGATACGTGCCCGGCTCACCATACGGAACCTGAGTCGCAACAACCATGAAAGGCGGATCAACCGTCAGGGTCTCCCCCTCAATCGTCACCCTCCCCTCCTGCATAACCTCCAGAAAAGCGGACTGCACTCTCGGAGAGGCGCGATTCAACTCATCCACAAGCAACATATTCGTAAATATCGGACCCCTTCTGAGTGTCCACGAAGAATTATACGGATTATACACATTAACCCCCAACACGTCAGCAGGCAACAAGTCCGGAGTCATCTGAATCCTCTTGAAACCTCCGCCAATGGCCTGAGCAAAAGCCCTCGCAAGAGTCGTCTTCCCAAGTCCCGGCGGGCCCTCAAGAAGTATGTGACCCCCCGATACCAGCGAAATCAGCAGCATCTCCACGACATCATCTAACCCAATGATAACCTCAGCCACCTTGTCCCGCACTTTCCTCATCGTATCCTGAGCTTCACTGATATCCACGAGCTTTCCTCCTCTTCTCCTGCAACTCCTCCAGCAAACCGCGATCGTACTCGGGATGCCTCTTCATCAGCTCCTCGACCTCATCCACGACTACCTCTTCATCATCGCCCTTCATCCATTTAACATTGAATATAACAAACACAACTACAATGCACAGCCCGTAACGTATCTCCGTCATCCTAAGAACAGAATACACACCACTCAAACCGGCGCGGAGAACCGTGAGACGAGAGGGAATACAATGACCTTCATCGATGAACAACTCATCCCTACATAAATTCGAAAGCAGAACAGCGTTGTCTCCCAAATCCAACATGCTATTGATGAAGAGACTGGAATCAGAGACGACAATAATCTCACCCTCACCAAATCCACACTCAACAACCACCGGAAACGGACCACTCAACACAGCCTCAGCAGGCACAGAGGGTTCATATGACACATAACTAAACGGAGACGACCAAGCCAGAACAACCGCACCCTCAACATCCCTCAACACACCTGCATAATTCAAAACCAAACTATCAACACCCATCAAACAGCTCACCCGCTCACCATACGTCCTGGGCATCAAACCATTCCTCTCCTTGAACAACCTGTCCTGAAGCAGCAACCTCTCAAACCTCACAGAAACGCCAAAACCCTCCAGAACCTCATTGCCACTACCAAAATCATCAGCCAACACCAACAACCCGCCCCTGCTCACGAAAACCCTCAGAGCCCGAAGATCCTCCTCGCTGAAAGGCGTAGAGGGCCCCAGAATCAACAGCGTAGAATTCCCAGGATTAAGCACGAGGGTCCTAAGCTCACTCAGCTCCTTCACCCTAACAGGATCAAGTGAAACGTAGACCTTGGACAGCCCATTCCAAAACGGGTTCTCCACCATGAGGTCATCCACAGAGGGATAGACAAAGGTCAACCCCACGAGCACCGCCCCACTGACGAGCACTGAAAGCAATAGGACCGACTTAACCCTCAAACTCGGAATTATCCTCCAGATCCTCAAGCATCCTCTCAGCCCTCCTCAACGGAGGCCCCCCCCTCTTCCGACCATACACCCACCTCTCGTAGAGCAGGCTCAAACGCTCAAACACAGAAAATATTCCCGCACTCACTTTCCCACTGATCAACGCGAGATATTCCCGTATCGTATTACTAGGCCTAATGACGACCTCAGATAGCAGGGCGATAGCACCCAACGCCCGAAGATACAGCCCCTCAAACCCACCCCTACTCGACATATCTGAAGGAGAACCAACTAACGAAACGTCCAAAGCATCAACCTTTGAAGCTACAAAACCGGCATCCCGATTCCTCTGCAAAACATAAAAAACAGCGGCCCCCAGGAAAACAGGCGCACAAAACAACGTGACAACATTGACTACAAATATGTCTCCATCGATCGCAACCGACCTCAACCAAGGCTCCTCTGGTACCACCTTCAGCGAAAAAGGATACCTGGAACTCAGACTAATGAGCGGATACTCAAGATAAGCCACAAACTTACCATCTGATAGAGTCCTGACATACTCAACCTGATTCCTCCCCTTCACCTCGACCATACAATCTCCTAGAGGCACGCCCTCAAAGCTCACCAAACCCTCTATCTCCGCATACCCACCGGAGAACGTCCAAGAAGGCTTATCCAAAACCAACGAGACCGGGAGACGAGTAATCTCCATATCTTCAACTACCCTAACCGGACCATACAAATCACTGGGCTTTGACTCAACAACGACATCCGCCATACCCTCTACAACATCCGAGGGAACCGCTATGTCAAATTCGAAGAATCCATCTTCACCGCTTTTAGAAATCTGCCTTCTCCCGAACGAGACTGCCTGAACCGCTATGCCCCCAAGAGCCTCACCTTCAAACGACAGCCACCCAGAAACCTTAGCCGTCTTCGACGGGTAACCAACCGATGGAACCTCCACCTTTAATGAAGGCGAAAAATAGATCAAACTAATCTCCAGCGCATCAGAAGAGGAGGGAGTAAACCTGTCGACATCCTCTTCCTTCGGCCAATACTCAGCATGAACCGACACGCTCTCCTGATACAAGAAAGGAACATCAATCTCAGAGGCAAAAAACCCAGAAAAATCAGTTGAAACCGTATCGATGCGGTTGCCTCCTAAAAAGACATCCACATCTCTAACTTGGAGACCTGTCCCATTAACATCCACCAGATAACCCTCAATGGATGCGCTAGAACCAACCAGCGCCTCCTCAACATCAATCGAGATAACGAGTTCACTCTCTCTGAGCCCCGCCGTCCTCAACAGGCCAATCAACTCAGCCTCCTCAAGAGCACCCAAAATCTCCAAGTTGACATCCTCAAGATGAAGCCCAAGCTCCGTAACCCCCTGAAGAAGCGTCTGAGCCGAACTCTTCAACTCCAAAGCGAGGGGGCTTGAAGACTCCTCTAAAATCCCTATCGTCCTATTGGTCTCCCAGAGGCATCTCAGAGCCTCATCAATCGAATCCGCCGCAAGCTTCTCACGAAGCCAACGCAGATGATGAACCGCTTCCTCGAGACTAGACTCCGTCGACTCAAACCCACCGATAACATCAACAACAAAATCAGTGTACTCCTCAAGAGATTCCCTGACATCAGGAGGAGCATACGCCATCAACACCGTATCTAAAAGAGACCTAGCATCCACATACTCCCCAGCAATAATGGAACCAAACGCAGACGTGTACAACTCGAAGAGCTGAGGCGAAAACGGATACTCAGAGCCCAGCAGACTCGGATCAACATGCCGGGGTAGATCACTAGCCCCCACAATCGAATACGAGAATACAGCCAAGACGAGAATCACAGGCCAGACTAGAACTGTTAACCTTCTACGAGCTATGATAAGATCGCCATAACCTTCTGAAACACAATGAAGCAGAACACGACAAACAGAGCCGCCCCCACGAAGTCAAAGGTGATCCGCCTCGGACGAAAAAGCGCAGTAGAAGCGAAATAACTCACAGCGAAGAGACTCAGATAGACCTCAAGACTCCTCTCACCAAGAGCAGACAGAGACACAACCGTCGCGAGCAGGAGAACGCTCAACGTCAAAACGTACTGCTTATGCCTATCCAAAAGAACTCCCAACCTCAAAGAACCCACGAACGCTATCTCCATTAATCTCCTCATCACTGAACACAACCGGCTTCATCAAGACAGACGCCAACACACAGCCCACCACACTACTCGCCACAGAGCCCAGGACACGCTGAAAACGAGGAAAATCCGTATTCATCCGCGGAACCTTCATCTCCACCACAACACGCCCCCCTTCCTCCACAGTCTTAACCGACTGAACAGCCTCCAAGAAGTCGACCAAGACATAGTTCAACGCCTCCTCCACCCCATAATCCTCGGAGAGAACGGAGATGCGAACCACCTCCGAACCCGGGGGAAATACGAAAAGACCCGGCTCCCCAGAGACCTCGGTCAGCACCCGTAGAGGCGCCTTCTCAAACATCTGAAGACTCGGATTCACCTTCTTACCCAGCGGAACGAAGGCATACACCCTCCCATCCCGAGGAGGAAGATACACCGCCCTCTCAGAAGCATCGAACTCCTCAAGCAGAGCCTCAATATTCACACACGCACCTTCCATCATCCCCCGAATCTGATGAGTCGGAACAGGACTATCAGGCAACAACAGAAGATCCAAACCAATTATCACACAGGCAACACCAAGAGCAATGAACGGAATATTGAGCAGGACAAGGTACGAATAAGCCACCAAATATCCTCCAAAAAAGACGAGGCCCAACCCCAACGCCTCGTAGCGACTCAGCCTCTTGTTAAGACTCAGCCACAAGAACCCCCAGCGTCTCAACTCGAAGCCTGAAGTAAGTGAACTTCCTCTGCACAGAAGCCAGACCCAGCAACACAGTCGTCAGAGTAATCGACACAGTGATAGGCAGAAGCCGTATCCCCCAGGGAGTATAATTCAACACAAACCCTATCAGAGGCGTCAAGGCAAGGCTCAACCCAATCGAGAGAGCCAACCTCTCCAAGGGCTCCAGCTCATCCTCCTTCGGATACAACGCCTCAATCAAAGCCGACCCCGGGAGATACAGAGCCGTAACAAAGCCCAAAGCCATCCTGATGTAATTGTGGGGAACAACATTCGGAATCAAATAGATGTACAAAACCGTCAGCAGAAGAACAAACGTTGAGAGCCAAAACCCAGCGCTATAATGCGACAGCAGATACCGAAGCGTATCCCTAGGAGGCTCGACATCCTCCAAACTAATCCTCCCCTCCTTCCACAATTCGTACACAGTTCTCGCAGCCTCATCAGGGCCCAGACCTCGACCCGCAGCGATATCCACCAATTCCGCTACTGCTAACCCGGGATTCTCCTTGATGACCCCCAAGATCAACTCAATGCCTTCGTCAGACATAACCTAAAAACTCGAAATGGTTACGTTCAGCCATAGCTGGAGCCACTCGCCGGAATAGACAAACCCATCCCCAACTCTGTCATACATGTACAGTTCGAAAACTACCCTGCGATTGACACCTGTCTCACTGAGGCTCAGCGTTATAGGCGTTGTCCGATTCTGCCCATCTGCTAGAACCAAATCAACTGAATCCAACAGCCGACCCTCAAAGGGCTCTGTATCACTTACATTCGTTTCCAGCCCCCCGACCTTGATCAGCGTCCTATAGTACAAGACCCTGCCCTCCTGATTCCCTACATACAGGAACAGATCGAAGGATTCGCCAACCGAGACTTCACTTGGATAATCTCCAAGCTTCATTTTAGGTCCGAGCACCCCAAGCTCGGAGAAGGGCTCCACAACCCTCTCCGGAATAATCGGGGGAATAGCCGTAAGGCTCCCAAGGGCCAGAATAAGTGCAATCAAAGAGTACGTTATCTTCTCATCAAGAATCATGGATAGGCCTTCCACTCCCCCTTAGACCTGAGCCATAAACGCCAAATCAAACTAGGCGCAAACCGCCAGACAAGCAGACTCAACACAGAGGCCGCCAATAGAATCAAAGCCGACTCGATGAGCTGGGCTTGTGCCCCCTCTTCTCCAACCATCCCTAAAGCGATCGCATCGTCCTTCACCGCCTCGAACCTTGATGCGGCCTCCAACAGCCCAGCTTCCCCCCCGATCTCAATAAGCTCTAGTATCTCATTCAACTCGACCACAAGCGACGAGATGTCTCCCCCCCTCAACTCCGCGTCCTCAACAGCCTGGAAGGCCTCAAGAAAGTCAGCTCGAAGTTCTTGCTCCACTTCCTTGGGGGCAACCAAGGTAACACTGACAAACAGCGATGTAAATAGCAATAGCAGCAGAGTAATCCCGGGAAATGCTTTCTTCAAATTTTATCGTCTATTTTTCCGATTGCGAGGATGGTCTGCTGCATAAATCGACCTTAACCTTGCTAACGCATATAGGAGAAGCGATGTAATTATCAGGACCGTACCTATGATCAGGGCCCCTGAAGCGGTGATCGCCAATGGTATACTGAAATATCTGGAGGTATTGAAATACCAAAGGAACCACAACCCGAAAACGATCCCCACTACAACACTCAGAAACCCGGGGAAACCTAAGAGGAGCAGAGGCCTCTCCTCCACAACATACCTGAGAATCAAACCAATAATCTCCGAGCCATGAGTCAAAGGATTCTTCGTAGAAGTTCTGTGGAGTCCTTCATATCTAATCGTAATAGGCACCTCCATCACGTTCAACTCATTTTCACGAGCCCTCATCAGCTGCTCAGATTCAACGCCAAACCCATCAGACTCCGTGTCCAACACACAGTCCAATGCCTTCGACGAGAAGGCCCTGAAACCACTCTGCGAATCCTTAACCTCATCACCCACCTTTCTCTTCATGAAGAAGCTGATGACCTTTAAACCGAATTTACGATATCCCGGGGGATCACTGTCAGCACCCTCCGCAAACCTTGAGCCCACAACAGCGTCACACTGACCCAAAATAATCGGCTCAACAACCTTCGGTATTTCGTCTGGATCATGCTGACCGTCAGAATCTAAAACCACCACAACATCTGGATTCAAAACCTTAGCACGCTGAAACGCAGTTCTAAGAGCCGCCCCCTTCCCCCTATTCTCCTCATGCACCACAACGACAGAACCGAGATTCCGGGCTATCTCCGCAGTAAGATCATGAGACCCATCATCACAGACAACCACGTAATCCACATACTTCTGGACCCCAAGGATCACAGAAGCCAACGAACGCTCCTCATTAAAGGCCGGAATACAAGCCACAATACGACAATGCTTCACCCGATCTGCGTCGATACCGTTCTTCACCAGATTAGCGAGCTTCTGCCTCTCCCTTAACTTCTCCCGAACCACATCAAGAAGCCTGAAAGGACTAACAGGTTTGAGAACAACGCCATCAGCCCCCATTTGGAGAGCCTCAAAACCCAGACTGATCTCGGATTCATCTAGAATTATGATCTTCACAGAATCATTCGCAACATTCATCACCCTGCTCAGAAACTGCTGGCCTGACATATCGGTCAAAGCCCCACCGAAGATAATGAGCACGTACTCCCGCATTGAAACTAGAGAAAGCGCATCCATTCCTGTTCCAGCGACGTCAATATTACACCCCTCAGAATCCAGAATGATACAAACATCCTCCAAGTTCCTAGTATCAGTATCAACAACAAGAGTCCACTCATCACAGATCCCCAGAGAAGAGTCTAAACTAACTACATCCCTCTTCCTCTCCCTGAAACGCCTCTGAATCTCCTGAACGCGACTCACGCTACTCCTCAGTGAATCCCCCATCCGGGCGGCTTGTTCAAATCCATCAGCGTCAGGTACCTGGCAAAACCAAGACTCACCCAACACCCAGCACAGCGGCTCCCGAACCCCCGGGCCTGCCCCGCAACCCTCCTCACCGCCTCCACGCCAAACGACTCCCAATGCCTAACGAACTCGCTCTTCATCGCATCCCGCAGCCTCCTCAACATCTTCACCAGGACCTTACCCAGAACCACGCTCTCAACCCTCTCAACGACCCTGGTCACCAGATAGAAGACCCCACGGTCCAACTCATCCATGCAACTGAACCAGACACCGCGGCGAATCGCCCTCCTACGCACATCCAGGAGAAAACCCCTATCGAACACCATCACCCTTCCTCCCGGACACGCGTTGAACCCGACTCCGCCCTCACACCCCGAGCAACCGAAGAATTCCTTACCAAGTTAAGCTCACCAGACTCACTCATCCGCAGCAGCTCCCTCCGAATCTTCTCCAGAGAAGCCTCACGGACGAACGAACTCCTGCTCGGCCAGAAACCCAACTCACCAATCAGAAAATCGATATTATCAGCAACCGCCTTCGGGATGGAGACCGTCACATACTTCACACTTACACTCATAAGGACCAAGTCCCAGACGACGCTAACGCAGAGAACCACTACTCGTTAGTGTAATAAGTAATTACACGTAACTAAGTTACCTAATAATGCAAGAAAAACATCAAAAACATGATAAAAACATCAATCACAACCCCACTTTATTATCAATTTTTTATAAATATGTGCCAGAACCCTTCAATCAAAGCGGGAAAACATTAAAACCCAAAATATTAACAAAAACCTGACAAAAAACCAAAAACAAGTACAATAAAATAACAATAAAAACACAATCAAGCCACGGAATAAATCAAACCCGGCTCTAAAACAATAAAGAGAATGAGGATCACACGATAATTGTTGAATGCAAAGAATATTACACTCGGTTAATTAATCGAGATCTCATTCTGATTTTTACTACAAAAGTCAGAGATATTAGGCGCGAGAGATCCTGTATCAGACTTTACTAATTCTTATTCGGGAGGTGTTGGTTCTTTTTTTGGCTTAAGTTCGTACTCTGGAAACACATACTCTGGAGGTGTTGGTTCTTCTTCTGGCTCAGGCTCGTACTCTGGAAACACATACTCTGGAGGTGTTGGTTCTTCTTCTGGCTCAGGCTCTATCTCAGTGGGGGAAGATTCAACAGGTTTAGAAAACGCACGAAAAATAAATTCATCCTTTGTGGTTCTAGACTGCGACGACATATCAATTACAGGGGATACAATTTTTTTAGGTTTCCGTGATTCTTTAACAGGTTTGACTGGAGAGCGTATATAATATAAGGCATATATGAAGAAAATTACGAGTCCTCCATTGATGACAACAACAAGAAGAGTATTAGCATCCATTCTGTTGACAACTCACCATAAAGGCGTAAATATGAGAATTAAATAAGACCTATGGATTCAAAATCAATGTCGCGCAAATACATGTGTATTAC
>Ga0180437_10002167_pt1 | contig 31952 bp, 13 predicted proteins | sample SS_ome_4_FD_132410 | JGI IMG/M metagenome (GOLD analysis project Ga0180437, IMG submission 132410) | Hypersaline lake sediment archaeal communities from the Salton Sea, California, USA - SS_3_D_1 metaG | ecosystem: Environmental > Aquatic > Non-marine Saline and Alkaline > Hypersaline >... | reverse complement strand
GGTCCTCGAACCGCTTGCGGAAGTTCTCGCCGACGCCCTGTAGCTGGCGCTCGAAGCCCCGAAACTCCTCCCGCTCGCGCTGATCCAGCTCCCCGTCCCCGTCGAGGTCGAAGTTCTGCAAACGCCATCGCGTGGTGACCTCTCGCCAGCGATCCTCGCCCCGGCGGCGCTCGAAGTCCGCCTCGCGCTGGCGGGCATAGGCCTCCCGCCGCGCCCGCGCTGCGGCCAGCATCACCTGCTCCTGATCGTCCAGCTTGCCGTCGTCGTTCAGGTCGTACTGCTTCCGCTCCCACTCCTCGCGCCACCGCTCGCCCTCGGCGCGCTGGCGGGCCTGCTCGGCCTCCATGGCGGCCAGCTCCGTCTCGTCCAACTGCCCGTCTCCGTCGCGGTCCCAACGGCGCAGCCGAACGTCCTCGAGCCACTTGTCCCTCTCCGCCTGCCGCTCGGCGACCGCGGCCGCCATCGCCGCCCGCTCGGCGTCGCTGAGCTGCCCGTCCTTGTCGGCGTCCCAACTGCCTCTGCGGCGTTCGGCGAGTTCGCGTTCGGCCTCCTGCCGGATGGCGGCGACCATGGCCTTCCGCTCGGCCTCGTCGATCCGGCCGTTGCTGTCGGTGTCGTATTCTCGGACCAGCTCAGCGCGGCGGCGCTGCATGCGCTGGCGGATCCACTCGCGGTCTCGGGTCGCGCCCGGCCGTCCGCCCGGGCGCCCGGCCGCGGCGCCGGGGACGCGCCCGCCGGCGAGCATGGCGTTGGCCTTGTCGCGTTCCGTGCCGGTCAGCCGCCCGTCCTTGTTCGTGTCGAAGGCCGCCAGCACCCGCTTGCGGAGGTCCTGGCGGTAGGCGTCGGCCTCGAACCAGTCGAGGGTCTTGTTCCCGTCCTTGTCGAACCGCGCCATCTCGCCCAGCAGATCGAAGCGTCGGACGAACGAGCCGGCCTTTCCGCGGGCGGCGGCGTGCTCCTTCTGGTCCAGCTCGTTGTCGACCCCGGCGGCCTGGAAGAACTTGGCGCGTTCGGTGCCCGGCTGGTAGGGGTCGACGGGCCCGGTCAGCACGTCGGGAGGCCGGGCCGGCCTCGTGGCGGCCGGCTTGGTGGCGGCCGGCTTCGTGGTGGCCGGCTTGTCCGCCGCCCGGGCCGTCGCGGCCAGGCCGATCAGTGCGATGCCCGTGAGGATCCGTCGAATCATGGGTTTCTCCTTCGTACTCGGGCGTCAAGGCGCCGCGCCCGCCATCCTGCCAGACGTATCGGCAGGGCGAATGTTGCCGTCAATCGCGAGATCCCGGCCGCCTCGCCTCGTCGAAAGAAACAGCGACAACGCCCGCCTGGCGCCGCGGGCGGCCGGGACAAGAGCGTAACGGCGAGGCCGCAAAGGCGTATACGCATTATAGCTGAGGTTTGTTACACGTGCCGGAACGATTCGGTTCGGGCGGGTCGAATTAGCGGAAAACGACAATACTCGGCCGTCGGACCCGTTAAACTCCGTAGGTCCGTCTGCGCGGCTCGCGGGCGTATCGGAACTCCGAGCGAGCGGATGGGTTCTAGGCTTAGTTGCGTGGACAAGGCTACCCGGGCGTCCGGCTGCGAGCCGGGCGGAAGGACGCGGGGTAGTGACCGGCGAACAGACCGGCCGGCCGCCTGACTGCCCCGTCGGCAGGAGACAGTCCTTGCCGCGCGGGCCGGTCCCGTAGCGGCAGACCGTTGGGAAGATAGCCATGGGCATCGCGGAAGTGTTGCTGGAGAAGGGGCTGATCACCTCGGACCATCTGGCCGAGGCGATGGAGCTGCGCAAGAAAGAGGGGCTTCGCCTGGACCGCGCCCTGGTTCGCCTCGGCTGTGTCGGGGAGGAGGACCTCCTGAAGGTCATGAGCGAGCAGTTGGCCGTCCCGATGGTCGACCTGACGGAGATGGAGATCGACGTCGAGACGCTCAAGAGCCTCCCGCCGAAGCTGGTGCACCGCAAGCGGATCGTCCCGCTTTCGCGGGAAAACGGCACGATGCGGGTGGCCACCAGCGACCCGTTCGACCTGTACGCCTTCGACGAGATCCGTCTGCTGACGGGTCTGGAGATCCAGCCGGTGCTGGCCCCCGAAGAGGACATCCAGAAGATCATCAAGGCCCACTTCGGGGTCGGGGGCGAGACGCTGGGGGAGATGATGAGCACCGACGACCTGGAGGTCGTCTCCGAGACGGCGGACGAGACGGAAGACCTGGTGGAGATGGCCCAGGAGGCCAGCGTCATCAAGCTGGTCAACGAGATCTTCCTGGAGGCCCTCCACGAGCGGGCCAGCGACATCCACATCGAGCCGTACGAGAAGGGCCTCTCGATCCGCTACCGCATCGACGGCGTGCTGCACGACGCCTCGGTGCCCAGCACGGTCAGCCGATTCCAGGCCGCCATCATCAGCCGCGTCAAGATCATGTCCAACCTCAACATCGCCGAGAAGCGCCTCCCCCAGGACGGGCGGATCAAGCTCCAGGCGTCCGGGCGGCAGATCGACGTCCGCGTCAGCGTGATCCCGATGCTCTTCGGCGAGGGCATCGTGATGCGGCTTCTGGACAAGGCGAAGGTGCTGTTCACGCTGCCGGAGCTGGGCATGGCGGAGGACACGTTCGAGATCTTCCAGGGCCTGATCGAGCGCCCGCACGGGATCATCCTGGAGACGGGTCCGACCGGGTGCGGGAAGACGACGACGCTGTACGCGGCCCTCCAGGCGATCGTCTCGCCGAAGATCAAGGTCCTGACCGTCGAGGACCCGGTCGAGTATCACCTCGACGGGGTCAACCAGATCCAGGTGGTCCCGAAGATCGGCATGTCGTTCGCCCGCGGGCTGCGGGCGATCCTGCGCCACGACCCGGACGTGGTGATGATCGGCGAGATCCGCGACCTGGAGACCGCGGAGGCCGCCATCCAGGCCTCCCTGACCGGCCACCTCGTCTTCTCGACGCTTCACACCAACGACGCGTCCTCGGCGGCCACCCGGCTGCTGGACATGGGGATCGAGCCGTTTCTGGTCACCAGCACGGTGGCGGCGGCGATGGCGCAGCGCCTGGTGCGGACGATCTGCGAGAACTGCAAGGAGACCTACGAGCCGGACCCGAGCCAGTTGCCGGCGGACTTCGGATACCAGCCGGGCGAGCTGTTGTATCGTGGGGCCGGCTGCCGGCGGTGCCGCGGGACCGGCTACCGCGGGCGGACCGGGCTGTTTGAGCTAATGGTCGCCGACGACGCTGTCCGAGAGAAGATCATGTCCCGCTCGCAGTCCAGCGAGGTGAAGAAGGCGGCCATACAGGGCGGGATGCGGCTGATCCGCCAGGACGGCTGGCTGAAGGTCCGGGCCGGGGTGACGACCCCGGACGAAGTGATAAGGTGTTCGAGCGTATGATGGGCGACAACCGGCGGCCTGCATAGCCCCGACCGCCCCGTCGCCCCGCGTTGACCGGGCGGCAGGCGGCGGGCCGCGTTGCGGACGTAGAGATGGCCACGTTCCAGTACCAAGCAAGGACGGCCGCCGGTGAGCAAGTCACCGGGGTCATTCAAGCCGACAACGAGACGGCCGCCGTCCGCGCGCTCGACGAGCGCAAGCTCTACCCGGTCCGGGTCGCCGAGCACCGCGACAGCAGCGCCCGGGGAGGGGGGAAGATCCGGCTGCGGGAGATCGGCATCATGTACGGGCAGTTGGCCGACCTGCTTCGTGCGGGCGTGCCGCTGCTTCGTGCCCTGGAGACGATCGCGAAGGCGGGGGTCAACGAACGGATGGCGAAGACGCTGCTGTCGGTCCGGGACGGCGTCTCGGCGGGCAAGGCGTTGGCCGACGCGATGGCCGACCTGCCCGAGGCGTTCCCGGCGCTGCACGTGGCGATGGTTCGGGCCGGCGAGAAGGCGGGCTTCCTCGAGGACGTCCTGACGAACATCTCCGGCTTCATCGAGCGCGTCGACGAGCTGCAAAGCAAGATCCGCGGCGCGATGATCTACCCGGCCGTGCTGAGCGTGCTGGGGGTGACCGTCACGCTCGGCATGCTGATCTGGTTCGTGCCGCGCTTCCGCCCGATCTTCGGGGACCGGACCCTGCCCTGGCCCACGCGGGTGATGTTCGCCCTCTCCGACGCGTTGATCAACCAATGGCCGGTCCTGCTGGGGCTGCTGCTGGGGGGGCTCGGGTGCGTCTGGTGGTTCATCCGCAGCGAGTGGGGGCGGCGCGTCTGGGAGCGGTGGCGGCTGAGGATCCCCGTCCTCGGGCGGGTCATCCGCACGATCAGCGTCACGCGGTTCTGCCGCATCCTCGGGACGATGATGGCCAACGGCGTGCCGATCCTCCAGGCGCTGGCGATCAGCAAGGACGCCACCGGCTCGGTGATCCTGGCCGACTGCGTCGAGCAGGCCGGCGAGGCCGTCCGGGCCGGGGAGAGCCTCTCCGATCCCCTGCGGGCCAGCGGGATGTTCCCCATCCAGATCCTCGAGATGATCGCCGTCGCCGAAGAGTCCAACCAGCTCGAGAAGGTCCTCGTGGAGATCGCCGACACCGTCGAGCGGCGGACCGACCGCCAGGTGGACCAGGCCGTTCACCTCATCGAGCCGCTGATCCTCGTGCTGATGGCGATCACGATCGGCCTGCTGGCCGTCGGGCTGCTGTACCCGATTCTGACGATGGCCCAGTCGCTGGGCAACTGACGCTCGAGGGAGAGAAGAGAGTATGCGACACAGAGACGCAGAGAGACAGAGGAAGGCAGAGAGACAGAGGCGGAAGAGAGGAAGCTCTTCTGACTTCTCTGCGTCTCTGGGTCTCTGTGTCGAGATCGAACAGGCGCCGGCAGCGAACGGCGCCTCGAAACGGACAAGGAATCTGGCTTCTAGACTCATACAATAGACGGAATTGAGACAAGCACGAATCGTGCGGGAAGGAGTAGTTGGGATGAAGACATCCGGAAGAAGCCGAAGAGGCTTCACCCTGATCGAAGTGATTCTGGTCATCGCGATCATCGGCGTGCTGGCCGGTGTGCTGATCTTCGCCGTCGGCGGGACGAAGGAGAAGGCCGACAGGGACAGCACGGCCGTGCTCGTCAGCCAGGTCTGTGACGCCCTGGAACGCTACAAGCTGCACATCGGGCAATACCCCACGGAAGAGGACGGCGGCCTCGATGCGCTGCGAAAGCAGCCGCAGTTCGAGGACGAGAAGACGGGCGAGAACTGGGCCGGGCCGTACCTCAAGAGCGATCCGACCGACCCCTGGGGCAATGCGCTGAACTACCAGGTCACCGAGACCGGCACCGACGAGGCCAAGCTGGTGCCCTACAAGGTCTGGTCCAACGGGCCGAACAAGCAGGACGACAATGGCGCCGACGACGACATCCGCAACAAGGCATGGGCGGAGTCGGAAGACACCCAATAGCGCCGCGTCCCCTCGCCGCGCCGGGCGCGGACGGTCCGCCCGGGGGGGGCGCGCAGGCTTCACGCTGGCGGAGGTCCTGCTGGCGGCCGGCCTGGTCGCCGCGCTGATGGGCTTGGTGGTCATCAGCACGGTCGGCTGGTACGACAGCAGCCTGATGCCCGAAGGCGCCCGGCAGTTCGAGTCGATCCTGACCCTTGCGCGGGCCGAGGCGTCCGCGGGGGGGCGGCGGATCCGGCTGGTCTTCGACGCCGAGACGCTCGACGCGTCGGTCCTGTGGGAGCCCAGCCCGCTGGAAGAGCCCGGCACGTTCGTCCCGTACGGCGGCGAGTGGGCCCACAACCTGCCCAACAACCTTGTCCGCGTTCGCCGATGCCAGCGGATCGGCGCATCGGCCTACCAGACGCTCACGTACCAGGACGGCGACGAGATGGAGTCCGACGACGGCGAGATCATCCAGCCGGTGACGTTCTACCCGGACGGGTCGTGCGACTCGGCCGTTATCGAGCTGGTCGGGCGCGTCGAGGCCGAGCAGCGCACCGCCCTGATCGAGCTGGACGGGACCACCGGCGCGATCCGCATGCGGATCATGGGGCCGACCGAGTTGGAGGAGTACCTCGAGGAGTCCGAGAGCCTATGAGCCAGCCGGTGAGAATCCCGGGCGCGCGCTGCGCGCTGCGCCGACGGGCCGGGCGCCCGCCGCGGGCGCGGCGCCGCAGGGCGGCCGTGCTCATGGAGGTCGTCCTCGCGCTGGTGCTGTTCTTCGGCGGGTCGCTGATCGTGCTGGCCGGGCTGAACTCGTCGCTGCGGCTGGCCCAGCGGACGAAGCTGGAGGCCGAGGCGGCCGACCTGGCCGTCACGCTGCTCAGCGAGATCCAGATGGGCCTGCTGGCCCCCAGCGACGACGGGCCCAACGCCTTCGAGGACGACGAGGACCTGGCCGACTGGACGTGGGAGATCTACACCGAGACCGTCGAGGAGGACGACCCTCTGCTCGAGCTGCCCGAGTTCCTCCGCGTGGAGATCATCATCTCGCACACGCCGAGCGGGTACGCGCATCGGCTGGTGCAGTGGATGACCGAGGACGAAGGGATGCCGCCGGAAGGGGATCAGGCCGGCGAGGAAGGTTTCGGCGACGACGCCGGCGCGATGGACTTCCCCGGCGGGGGCGGAAGGGGGGGCGGACCATGAGGCGGACCGGCCTGACGCTGATCGAGATCGTTCTGGCGATCACGTTGACGGTGGGGCTGATGACGGCGGCGTTGAGCTTCTATCAGCACGTGGCCGACGTTCGCGCGGACTTCGGCGGGCAGTTGAAGGCGGTGCGGCTGACCGCCGCCCGGCGGGCGGTGATGGACCGCATCACCGACGAGCTGCGCGGGGCGATGGTGTATCAGTTCCTCCAGTTCGGCCTGGCCGGCGGGCCGGACAACGTCCAGTTCATGACCGCCGCGGTCCCCGGGCCGTCGGTCTGGGCCGTCGAGAACATCCTCGACGAGCCCGCCCGCCCGGAGCACGACGTGCAGATCGTCGGCTACCGCCTCCGCATCGTCGAGGACGCCAACGGCGACGAGGTCATCGCGGGCCTCGCGCGGATTCACCAGAACATCGTGGCCGCGGAGACGGCCGAGGAGGGCGAGGGGATCCTCAGTTCTCTGATCGCCCCTCAGTTCAAGTTCGTCTCGTTCCGCTATTGGGACGCGGAGGTCGGCGAGTGGATTGACAGTTGGGACAGCGGCGAGCTTCCGCTGGCCGTCGAGGTCGTCCTGGGCGTCGAGCCGCTGCCGGAGGACCTCGAGCCGATCGACTATCCCTTCGAGACGTTCCGCCGCGTCGTTCACGTGCCCGGCGGGGCGCAGGCCAGCGGGCGGACGACGATCATCCGGGGCCTCGGCGGGGCCGGAGGAGGCCGATGAGCCGCCGCGGGACCATCCTGGTCGCCGTGCTGGTGATCATCGCGCTGGCCGGGCTGGCGGCCACGGCGCTGATGTACCGATCGCAGGCGGAGATCACCGCCTGCGTGGCCAGTTCGCGGCGCCAGCAGACCCACGCGGTGGCGATGAGCGGGCTGCGGCGGGTGCAGGCCCTTCTGGCGGCCGCCGGCGGCGACCGCGAGATGTGGTGGGACAACCCCGAGCTGCTGTCGACCCAGCTCGTCTGGGACGACGGGGCCAACCGGTGGTTCTTCAGCATCTACGCCTACAACCCCACCGACCCGGAGAACATCCGCAACGGGCTGACCGACGAGGCGAGCAAGATCAACCTGAACTTCGCTCCCGAGGAGGTGCTGCTTCGGCTGCCGAACATGACCGCCGAGCTGGTGGACTGCCTGATCGACTACCGCGACGGCGACGAGGAGACCCGCCCCGAGGGCGCCGAGCAGGACTACTACGACCAACTGCCCTATCCGTACCTGATCAAGAACGGCCCGATGGCGACGGTGGAGGAGCTGCTGCTGGTGCGCGGCTTCGACGGGCCGATGGTCTACGGCGAGGATTACAACCTCAACGGCCTGCTCGAGCCCAGCGAGGACGACGCGGAGGAGTCGTTCCCGCCGGACAACGGCGACGGGCTGCTGGACCGGGGGCTGACCGGGTCGGCGACCGTCTGGAGCTACGAGCTGAACGTCGACAGCGACGGCCAGATGCGGACGAACGTGTCGAACACGCGGAGCCTCGGGCGCAGCGGGCTGCCGCGGCAGACGGTGGAGTTTCTCGAGCTGTACGCCGCCGAGGGCAACCGGCTGTCGCACCCGGCGGAGCTTCTTCAGATGCGGTACCAACTGAAGCAGAACCAGGGGCGGATGCGGGCCGGGACGTGGATCGAATCGGGCGTCGGCGCGCCGGAACTGCCCGACGTGCTCGATCGTCTGACCAGTGAGGGGATCGTGCTGCTCGGCAAGGTGAACGTCAACACCGCGCCGGCGGAGGTGTTGGCGGCGCTGGGCGGATTCGACGAGGAGCTGGCCGATCGGATCGTCGGCGCGCGGACGAGCGTCGACCCCGAGGCGATGGCCACGATCGCCTGGCTCTACACAGAAGGCGTCGTCGATGCCGATACGTTTAAGGTAATCGCACCGAGCCTGACGGCCAGGAGCTTCCAGTTCCACGTGCGCTGCGTGGCGTACGGCTGGCCGTGCGGGCAATACCGCGTGATCGAGGCGGTGATCGACACGGCCAGAGGCGCTCCGCGCATCGTGTATCAGCGCGATCTGACGCGGCTGGGCGTGCCGTTCGCCATTGACGCAGAACAAGAGGAAGCGGTGCAATAATGGCCTCCGTACTGGACAACCTGAAGAAGATCTCTCCGGGCCCGAAGCGGTTCGCGGCGGTGGATTTCGACCGCCTTCAGCTCCGCGTGGTCCACGCCGAGCGGGTCGGCGGGCGGACGAGGATCCTGAAGCTCGCCGCCGTGGCCATGCCCGAGACGGCCGACCCGGAGGACCCGAAGGCCGTCGGCAGGCTGCTGGCGACGACGCTGAGGGATCTGCGGCTGGGCAACGTCGGCGTGCTGATGAACATCGGGCGCGGCGAGGCCGTGCTCAAGCCCGTCACGCTCCCGCCCGGAACGGACCCGAACGACCTGGCCAACATGGTCCAGTTCCAGGTCGAGAAGGAGCTGCCCTTCCGCCCGGAGGAGGCGGTGATCGACTTCACGGTCGAGACGCACTACGACGCGGCCGCCGCCCAGGGCGAGCAGGCGCAGGCGGCCGGGATCGACGTGCTCGTCGGCGCCGCGAAGCTGCCCGTCGTCGCCCACTACCGCCAGGTCGCCGAGGCCGCCGACGTCAAGCTGCTGCGCCTCGGGCTGCGGTCCTACGCCAACGTCCGCTGCATCGACACGTGCACGCAGCGCGGCGCCGGCGAGAAGCTCCTGCTGGTCCACCTCGGCGCCGACGAGACCGAGATCGACATGCTGACGGGCAAGTCGCTGTCGTTCAGCCGCTCGGCGGCGGTCAAGATCGCCTCGCCCGAAGACCCCGCCGCCCAGGCCGAGAGTGTCCGGGCGCTCGTCATGGAGGTCGCCCGCAGCGTCCAGAGCCTCCAGGCCGTCGAAGGGGAGACCCGGATCGACGCGATCCTCGTCGCCGGAGGGACCGGGGCCGAAGGCCTCGCCGCCCGCGAGATCTCCCGACGCCTCGGCGTTCGCTGCGAGCAGTTCGACCCGTCGAAATCGCTGGGCCTCGGCGACGTGGAGAACCCCTCCGCGTTCATCTCCGCGCTGGGGCTGGCGATCGGCCACTCCGGGGCCGACCAGCTCCCGTTCGACTTCCTGAACCCCAAACGCCCGCGGGTCGAGCGCAACTGGGCCAAGATCACCGCCCCCGCCGTCGCCGCCTTCCTCGTGCTCGCCGTCGCCGGCGGCGTGACGGCCGCGTCCATCCAGATCGGGCGCGAACAGGACGCCGTCGACAAGCTCACCGCCGAAATCAACAAGATCAAGGAACAGCAGCGCAAGAGAATCCCGCTGAAGAAACGCCAGGCGAGCATCCGCCAGTGGGTGGCTGAGTCGAGAGACTGGCTGAGCCACTGGGGCTACCTGTCGGCGCTGTTCCCGTCGTGCGGGGACGCGTACATCGGCCCGCTGAGGACCAGCGGGGACGGGTCGATCAGCTTCAACGTCAAGGCCCGGGAGAGCAAGATCCTCACCGATGTGGGCAAGCGGCTGACCGAGGCGGGCTACCGGTATCAGCCCGGTCGGCTGACGACGGCGAAGGACCCGTGGGGCTATCCCTACAACACGGAGGTGAAGGTCCTGATCGCCGAGGAGCTGGCCGTGGACCTGCGGTCGGTCAAGCCGATCCCCCGCCCGGAGGACGATGACTCGATCAACCACCTGATGGGGTGGGCGAAAGAGATGGAGCGGGTGGCGGCGGCCACGGGGGGCTCGGCCACCGCGTCGACGCCGAGCACGCCGAAGCCCGCGCCCGCGCCGGCGCCGGCGCCGACCGGCTCGACGAAACGCGGGCCGGACGAGAGGAAGCTCGAGGAACTCCGCCGGGACCTGCTGCGGAAGTACGACCGGGACAAGAACGGTCGGCTGGACAGCCGGGAGATGAAATATGCCTACCGCGGCATGCGGGACGCCTACCGGCTCTTCGAGTTCGACGGCCAGAGGGGCATGAGTTCCGAGGAGCGACGGGCCAGGGACAGGTTCTACTACTCGCTGCAAAAGGGCAGGTGAGCCGCGATGAATCTACGTGAACGGATACTGACCGGCGTCGTCGGCGTGCTGCTGGTCGGCGTGCTGGGCTACTTCGGCGTCCGGAAGCTGTACTTCGACGCGCTCGGCGGCACACGCGCCCGTGCCGCCGGGCTGAGGAAGCAGCGCGACAAGCTCGAGGCGGAGGCGGAGAAGGACAAGGCCCTGACCGGCAGCATCAAGGACTGGGCGAACCTGACGTTCGACTCCGACGAACTCCACGCCAGCGCGAAGCTCGGCTCGACGCTGATCGGGCTCGTCGAGCGGGCCGGGCTCAGCCAGGAGAAGCTCTCCCTCCAGCCGGCCCGAGGCAACCGCGTTCGCGGGGCCTACAAGGAGATCGGGCGGACCATCCGCGTCCGCGGGCGGATCGACGGCGTGGTCGACTTCCTCTACCTCCTCGGCAAGGAGCCCCACCTCCACCGCCTCGACAACCTCTCGGTCACCCCCGTGCCCAAGACCAACGAGATCGACCTCCAGGTGCGGTACATGACCATCGTCATCGACGCCAAGCCGGGCGAGAAGCTCGTCACCACCCAGCCGACCACCGCGCCGGCCGACCTCGAGAGCGACGAGCGGAAGCTCTACAACGCCATCGCCTCGCGCGACCTGTTCCGCCCGTACGTCCGGCGCAGGGTCGCGCCCCCGCCCCGCCCGGCGCCGCGCCCGGCGCCCTCGCCTCGCCCGACGCCTCGCCCGACGCCCCGCCCGACGCCTCGCCCGACGCCGAAGCCGACCGGCACGCTGCGCGTGGTGGGGCTGCCCGATTGGGACAACAAGCACGAGGTGCTCGTGCAGGACTCTGCCAGCCAGCAGTTGCGGATCTACAAGGCCGGCGACGCGCTCGGCGGCGGGACGGTCCAGATGATCGACTACCGCCTCCTGCCTTCGCCCGCCAACCCGCAGATCCTCTCCCCCAGCCGGGTCATCATCAAGGTCGGGCCCGACTTCTGGGCGATCGAACTCGGGCAGGCCGTCACAGAGAAACGCCGGCTCAAGCGAGACCAACTGCCGCCACAACTCCAGTCGGCCCCGACGACCGCGCCGGCCGAAAACGTGGAGAGAAAACCACTTGCCGCTCGATGATGAATACCATTGCCCCGCGCCCCTTGCGCGCAAACAGCAGCAGCATGGGGGCTCGCGGCCTGACGTGACGAAGCGTACCGATCGTTTCGAGGAGACGATTATAATGCGACCTGCCCGTACCACGGCCGCAGCGGTGGTGATGTGTCTGCTCACGGCCGGCATCCTGTCCGGCGCGCCACCTGCCAAGGCGCCCGGACGGTTCACCTCCCGGGCCAGCGACCGCCGCCCTCGCACCGTGGCGGCCGCCGCGCCCGCGAAACCCGCCGCCAAGCCGGCCCCCAAGCCGACAGCAGAGCCGACGCCCAAGCCGGCGGCGAAGCCGACCACCGCCCCGACCACGAAGCCGACGCCGAAGCCGGCGGCGAAGCCCGCGGCCAAGCCGACCACTGCCCCGACCGCCAAACCGACCACCAAGCCCACGCCCAAGCCGGCCGCCAAGCCGGCGGCAAAGCCCGCGGCAGCCACGACGAAGCCGGCGGCGACGACGAAGCCAGCGGCCACGGTTGCGAAGGCGGCGGCGACGACGAAGCCGGCGGCGACGACGAAGCCCGCGGCCACCGTCGCGAAGGCGGCGACGACGAAGCCGGCGGCGACGACCAGGCCGGCGGGCGGGGGCCGGGGCACGATCCCGCCGATGCGGTTCCACTTCGCCGGGATCCAGTACAACGACGTGATCCGCCTGTTCGCCCAGCACGGCGGGAAGCCCATCCTGGGCGAGTACAGCGTGGCCGGAACGCTGACCTTCTCCGACAGCGAGCCCTACAGCTACGAAGAGGCGTTCGACACGCTCAACCTGCTGCTGTCGATGAAGAACTTCTGGCTGGTGGAGGACGAGCGGTTCTACCGCGTGATCCCGCTCAGCCAGATCCCCAACGAGTCGACGATCCTGCCCGGCATGGCCGAGGCGCAGAAGGTCCGCCCCGGCGAGGTCGTCACGGTGATGGTCCCGCTGAAGCAGATGGACGCGGCGACGGCCTCCAAGGCGGTCGTGCGGATGGTCTCGACGTGGGGGTCGATCTCCCCGCTGACGAAGGGCAAGGGCCTGGTCATCACCGACAGCGCCGCCAACATCCGCCGGATCAGCAACTTCCTGTCCCTGCTGGACGTCGAGGCGATCACCGAGCAGCAGGCCCAGACGATCCGCCTGAAGCGGGCGTCGGCCCGGGCCGTCGCCGACATCGTCAACAAGCTCTTCGGCGGCTCGACGCGGCGGAAGTACTACCGCAACCCCGTCACCGGCCGATACGAGGTGGACCCCACCGCCACCGTGCAGAGCCCGATCACCGTCACGGCCGACGACCGGACCAACACCGTCGTCCTGATCGGCACGTCCGACCGGCTGGCGATGGCCAACAGCGTCATCGAGGACCTCGACGGCGGCAACGAGGACGAATCCGGCGACTTCCGGATCTTCGAGCTGAAGAACGCCAAGGCCGAGGAACTCGCCCAGACGATCAGCCAGGCCGTCGGAGGCGCGAGGATCTCGACCGTCTCGAGCAGCTACAGCCGCTACAGCCGCTACAGCCCGCCGCCCAGCAGCAGCGCCGGCACGCCGGTGCGGATCGTCGCGGACAAGGCCACCAACCGCCTGATCGTCTCGGCCCCGGCCGACAAGATGACCGCCATCGAGAAGCTCATCAAGGAGCTGGACAAGGCGAGCACCGAGGGCGGCGGGGCGAAGATCGTCCGCCTCAAGGTCGCCGACGCGCAGCAGATCGCGGACATCGTCTCGCGGACGCTGACGCGCCGAGACTATCGCGGCGCGACGACGTCGACGCTCCAGATCTCGGCCGACCCGCGAACCAACAGCGTGGTAATGGTCGGCTCGGCCGGCGACATGCAGATGGCCGCGACGCTGATCGAGGACCTCGACAAGGAGACGACAACGGATACGCGGGAGATTCACGTCGTCCAGCTCAAGGCCGGCGACGCCCGCGAGATCGCCCAGGCCCTCATCCGGATCTTCAGCACCCGCCAGTCGGCGCCGACCTACAGCCGCTACAGCCGCTACGGCAGCGGCAGCTCCGGCGCTTCCGGCTCGTCGATCAAGGTCGAGGCCGACACCAGCTCCAACAGCCTGATCATCGCCGCCTCCCCGGCCGACTGGCTCACCGTCAAGAAGATCCTCGACCAGTTGACCGAGTCGGTCACGCCCTCGACGGCCGTCACCAGGCGGATCGTCCTGAAGGCCGCCAAGGCCGAGGACCTCGCGCAGACCCTCCGGGAGATCTACGGCGGCGGAACCAGCCGCTACAGCCCCTACGGCGGCCGATACAGCCGCTACAGCGGCTACTCGCGCCCCACCGGCGGCAGCGGCACGAAGGTGCCGGTGGTCATCACCGCCCACGCGCAGACCAACAGCCTGATCATCTCGGCGTCCGAGGACGATCACTCGTCGATCGCCGAGCTGGTCAAGAGCCTCGACGTGCCGGCGACGGAGAAGATCGACCCGATCCAGCTCGTTCACCTGAAGAACGCCGAGGCCGTCGAGCTGGCCAACAAGCTCCAGGCCATGCTGCCCCCGCCCCCGAGAGGGCAGGAGCCCGACGTGTTCATCCAGGCCGACCGGCTGACCAACGCCATCCTCATCCGCGCCCCCGAGGGCCGGCGGAAGGTCATCGAGGATATGATCGCCACGCTGGACGAGGCGACCAAGACGCAGGCCCGCGAGACGCGGCTGATCCCGCTGAAGCACACGTCGGCGACGGAGCTGGCGAGCATGCTGGCGCAGCTCTATCCGGGCTCGAGCACGCGGTCGTCGTCCTACAACCCGTACAGCCGCTTCGGCAGCCGGGGCCGATACTCGCGGTACTCCGGCTACTCGCCCTACTCGACGTCCAGCAGCAGCACGTCGGACCCGGAGCGGGTGATCATCGCCGCCGCGCCGGGTGACCGCGCGCTGATCGTCGAGGCGCCGAAGCAGCAGATCGACGAGATCGCCCAGTTGATCGCCTCACTGGACACGGAGGACGGGGCGGGGAAGATGCAGATCCGCACGTACAATCTGACCGGCGCGGCGAAGGCGGCCGACGTGGCCTCTACGCTGTCGGCGCTGTTCACGCGCCAGAGCTTCCGCGGCCGATCGCCGGGCGAGGCGTCCGAGCCCGACCCGCGGTTCGAGGCCAACGCCGCGACGAACCAACTGCTGGTCGCGGCGACGACGGCGCAGTTCGTGGAGATCGACAAGCTGATCAAGGGCCTCCAGGAGTCGACGGTCCTGGCGGCGCAGACGAAGACGTTCCGGCTGAAGTTCGTCAAGGCCACCGAGCTGGTGGGCGTGCTTCAGACGATGCTCGCCGACGAGGGGACGTCGGCCTCGTCGGGCTACTCCCCCTACTCGCGGTACGGCGGGTACGGGTCGCGCTACGGGCGGCGGCGGTCGACGAGCAGCTCTTCGGGGGGGGTGCGGGTCGCGGCGCTGGTCGAGGCCAACGCCATCGTCGTCCAGGGCCCGCCGGAGAAGCTCAAGCTCGCCGAGACGCTGATCACCAGCTTCGACGTGCCGGACGTGGCCGCCCAGTCGACGATCACCGTCATCGAGCTGAAGAAGGCCCGGGCCGAGGTGCTCGTCGGCACGCTGCGCGCCATGCTCCCGCAGCCCGGGCGCGGGGAGGCCAGTGAGATCTCCATCGAGGCCGAGAAGGCCACCAACTCCATCCTCCTCCGGGCCCCCGAGGCCCAGCGGACCAAGCTGGAGGAGCTGATCGCCCGGCTTGACGAGCAGACCACCGACCAGACCCGCGAGGTGCGGATCATCCCGCTGAAGCACACCTCCGCGGCCGCGATGGCGATGATGTTCGGGCAGCTCTACCAATCCCAGACAGCCTCGCCGTCGTACTCGCCCTACAGCCGCTACTCTCGCGGCCGGCGATACGGTTCGCCGTCGTCGGGCGGGACCGACGACCGGGTGATCCTGACGGCCGCGCCGGGCGACCGGTCGCTGATCGTCGAGGCGCCCAAGACGCGGATCGACGAGATCGCCAAGCTGATCACCTCGCTGGATATCGAGGACGCGCCGGGCAAGATTCAGGTGCGGACGTACCAGATCGCGAACATCAAGGCCGCCGAGCTGGCGGATTCTCTGGCGCGGCTGTTCACGCAGCAGCGTTCGACCGGGCGGTTCGGCCCGCGCGGCGGGGCGACGGGCTCGGCCACCACGCCCGATCCGCGGTTCGAGTCCAACGCGACGACGAACCAGCTCATCGTCGCCGCCACGGCCGACCAGTTCGTCGAGATCGAGAAGCTCATCGAGGACATGAAGGCCGCGACCGTGCTGGCCGTGCAGACGAAGACGTTCCCGCTGAAGCACGCGAAGGCCTCCGAGATCGTCGGCCTGCTGGAGACGATGCTGAGCGAGTCGGGCTCCTCGAGCACGCGGTCGTCGAGCTACTCGCCCTACTCGCGGTATCGCGGCCGGACGCGCGGCGCGTACGGGCCGACCGGCGCGCAGGGCCAGGTCCGCGTCGCCGCCGTCGAAGGCGCCAACGCCGTGGTCGTCCAGGGCCCGCCGGACAAGCTGAAGCTGGCCGAGACGCTGATCGCGGGCTTCGACACGGAGGAGGCGGCCGGGCAGGCCGTCGTGCGGCTGATCCCCATCAAGAACGCCCAGGCGAAGACGCTCGCCGCGCTGCTTCAGTCCATGCTTCCTCCCCCGGCCCGGGGCGAGGAGCAGCAGGTCCTCATCCAGGCCGATCCGCTGACCAACTCCGTCCTCCTGCGGGCGCCCGAGGGCGAGCGGAAGATGATCGAGGAGATGATCTCCCGCCTCGATTCGTCGACCCAGCCGCAGGTCCGCGAGATCCGCATCGTCGAGCTGAAGCACACCTCCGCGACGGCGTTGGCGGAGATGCTGACGCAACTGTACGCCAGCGCGGGCTCCTCGGCGGCGTCCAGCCGCTTCGGCGGCTACAGCCGGTTCAGCCGGTACGGGCGGAGCACGCGGACGGTCAGCCCGTCGGGCGACGACGCCGAGCGCGTCGTCATCACCGCCGCGCCGGGCGACCGGTCGCTGGTCATCGACGCGCCGAAGAGCAAGATCGACGAGATCGTCCAGATGATCGCCACGCTCGACGTGGAGGACTCCCCCAACCGCCTGCTCGTGCGGACCTACCAGTTGACCAACAGCCGCGCCACCGACGTGGCGGCGGCCCTCGAGCGGATGTTCGGCGAGGGCGGCAGCCGGCGGACGACGAGCTACCGGGGCCGATCGGCGTCCTCGACGCCCACGACCGGTCAGCCGCAGCCCCGTTTCGACGCCGATCCCGTGACCAACCAGCTCCTCGTGGCGGCGACGGCGGACCAGTTCGAGGAGATCGAGAAGGTCATCAAGGACCTCCAGGCCGCCAGCGTGCTGGCCAGCGAGACGAAGACCTTCCCGCTGAAGCACGCGATCGCGACGGAGCTGGCGCCCGTTCTGGAGACCATGCTGGCCGAGTCGGCCTCGGCCGGATCGTCGCGTCGACGCACCTTCGGCAGCCGCTCGTCGAGCGCGGGCGCGTCGGTCCGCGTGGCGGCCATGGAGCGGTCCAACACCCTCGTCGTCCAGGGCCCGCACGAGAAGATCGTGCTGGCCGAGCAGCTCATCACGACGTTCGACACGCCCGAGGCAGCGGAGCAGACGATCATCGAGATCGTCCGCCTCGAGAACGCCCAGGCGACCAGCCTCGCCGACGCGATCAACGCCTCGCTGGCGGCGCGGGCGTCGACGTCCTCGACGGGCGGGCGGGGCCGCTACCGCCCGACCGCCACGCCGACGGGGCAGCAGCAGCTCGTCACCGTCACGCCGGAGACGAACTCCAACAGCATCCTGGTCCGGGGCCCCGCGGCGGACGTGCCCGAGGTGGTGGAGATGATCAAGCGGCTGGACAGCCAGGGCACGAGCTCTGCCGTCCAGGTGCGGGTGTTCAAGCTGGAGAATTCCTCGGCGCTGGACCTGGAGGATTCGATCAGCACGCTGTTCCGCGACATGCTGCGGCAGCGGGGCGGCTCGACGCGCGGGCGAAGCGCGGAGACCGTCCCCTTCAGCGTCGTCGGCGACGAGCGGACCAACAGCCTGGCGGTCTCGACGACGAAGGCGAACTTCGCGATCGTCGAGCAGCTCCTCGAGAGCCTCGACAAGGCGGGCCCGCTGCGAGACGTGGCCTACATCTACCTCGATAACGCCGACCCGTGGGAAGTCGCCGACAAGCTCGACGCGATGTACTCCGACCGCCGCGGCGCGGCCAGGCCGGTCATCGAGCCCGACGAGTTCCTCAACGCCGTCACCATCGTCGCCAAGGCGTCGGACCTGAAGGCGATGGAGGACGTCGTCGCGAAGCTCGACCAGGCGGCGAAGGCCGACGACCTGCCGATCGTGCGGATCGTGCCTCTGACCCAGATCCGCGCCGCCCGGATCGCCGAGGTGCTCAAGCGAGTCTACGGGCAGACAACCGACGCCGAGATCATCATCAAGGACAAGGGCCCGACGACGACGATGCCCTCCGAGGACGGTTCCTCGCTGTTCCGCATGCCGGCGATCGACCCGAAGATCGGCGACCCGTACTACGTGCCCGAGCCGACCGGCGCGGCCGCCCGGCCCGCGCCGGCCACCCGGCCCGCGGACGCGACGCCCCGGCCGGCGACGACGCAGCCGGCGACGACACAGCCGGTCGCGGCCGAGCCGCAGCCGATCACCATCGCCGTCGACCGGACCAGCAACTCGCTGATCCTCTTCGGCCCGAGGCAGGACCTCGAGAACATCCAGACGCTGATCAGCGAGCTGTCCCTCAGCACGCAGCAGGCCGAGGCGGAGCTGCGGGTCTACAAGATCGAGATGGCCGACCCGGCGGCGATCGCGAAGATCCTCGACGACCTGTTCAATCCGAAGCCCGTCCGCCAGCCGCAGCGGCAGTCCTCGCAGCAGCGGGGCCGCAGCGGCGGGCGGCAGCCGCAGCAGCCGCAGGCCGTCTCCGTGCCCAAACCCACCATCACCGTCGTCGCCGACTCGCGGACCCGCACGCTGATCGTCCGCGCCAAGCCGACCGAGTTCGAGATGATCGAGCCGCTGATCAAGGAGCTCGACAAGGTCTCCGAGATCGTCAACGAGGTGAGGGTCTTCACGCTGACCAACACCGACGCGACGGAGGTCGCCACCAACCTCCGCGAGCTGTTCGCCCTGGCCTCTCAGCCGAGGACGTCGAGGGCCCCCTCGTCCCGAGGCGGCAGCAGCAGGGGCGGCTCGCCCCAGGACCGCCGCGCCGAGATGATCCGACAGATGATGGAGCTTCGCGGCCAGGGCGGCGTGACGAAGGTGGACGCCGCCACGGCCGTCAACATCACCTCCAACCGCGACACCAACTCGGTGATCGCCACCGCGCCGGCCGACGCGATGGAGCTGATCGAGAAGATCATCGAGGAGCTCGATCAGGCCACCGCGATGACGCGCTCGGTGAAGATGTACCCGCTGAAGCACGCGGAGGTCGCCCCGACGGTGACGGCGCTGAAGGAGGTCTTCTCGTCCCGCGCCGCCGGGGGGACGACGGGCGGGCGGGGGCGCGGGCCGGGGCAGTTGGGCAGCTTCGCCAGCGGGCGGGAGGCGCCCGTCCTGATCGCCGGCGACGAGGCGGGGCGGATGATCATCGTCTCGGCGCCGGAGGACAAGCACGAGCTGGTCGCGAAGGTCGTCGAGGAGATGGACAAGGCCCAGTCGCTGGGCGAGATCGAGGTGAAGGTCTACCGGCTGGAGTACGCGCAGGCGTCGGCGGTGGCCTCGGCGCTGGGCAGCGCGCTGAAGGCGTCCTCGTCCGGCGGCGGCGCGGGGCGGACGCGCGGTCGGGGCGGCGCGCCGACCGGCGCGGCCCCCGGGACGCCCGGCTCGTCGGGCCAGCTCCGCATCACGGCCGATTCCAGCAGCAACTCGCTGGTCGTGCGGGCGTCGAAAGAAGACCACGAACTGATCGCCCAGTTGATCGGCGAGATGGACACGTCTCCGGAGGCGACGCACCCGGTGCGGACGATCGCCCTGAAGCACGCCGACGCGACGGAAGTGGCGGCCGTGCTGGGCGGGCTGTTCGGCGGGGGGCGAAGCGGCGGCGGGGCGACCTCGACGGCGCGCGGCGGGCGAGGCCGGACGAGCCGGACGGGCGGCTCGGGCTCCGCCGGGGCCGTGGTCATCGAGGCGGACCCGAAGGCCCGCATGCTGCTGATCCGCGCCGACGACGAGACGTTCGCGAAGATGGCGGAGGTGGTCAGGGAGCTGGACGTCGAGCCCGCGGACACCGCCGTCGTGAAGATCTACGCGGTCGAGAACGCCGAGGTGCCGACGGTCGTCGAGGCGATCCAGCAGATCTTCGGCTCCGGCGGGCGGACGGGGACGACGGGCCGGCGCGGGCGGACGGGCGCGGCGGCGGGCGAGGCGCCCGTCACGGTCCTGGGTGACGAGGCGGCGCGGAAGGTGATCGTCTCGGCGGCGGCCGAGAAGCACACGCTGATCGCCAAGACGATCCAGGAGATCGACGCGTCGCAGACGCAGCAGAACGTCAGCGTGCAGGTCTACCGCCTCGAGTACGCGCAGGCGAACAGTGTCGCGACGGCCCTGGTCAGCGCGCTGAACGCCAGCTCGGGGACCCGGCGGACGCGGACGGGCGGGTCGGCCGGCGGGGGGGCGGGGCTGCGCATCAGCCCGGACGGCAGCAGCAACTCGCTGGTCGTCCGCGCTTCGGCGGAGGACCACGCGAAGATCGGCGAGCTGTTGGCCCAGATGGACCAGTCGTCCACGGCGACGTACCCGGTTCGCGCGATCCTGCTGAAGAACGCCGACGCGGCCAGGATGGCCGAGCTGATCAACGCCCTGTACGGCGCGGGCGCCGCTTCCGGGCGGAGCGGTCGGCCGACGGGTCGGACCCGGCGGGGCGTCCGCGGGCCGACGGGGCGGACCGGCAAGAAGGGGGCCAACGGCGGCGGGGTGGTCGTCGAGGCCGACGAGCAGGCGGGCATGGTCCTGATCCGCGCCGACGACGAGACGTTCGCGAAGATCCAGGAGATGATCAAGCAGCTCGACGCGGCGGCGACGCGGCTGCCGACGGTGAAGCTCTATCCGGTGAAGAACGCCGAGATCCCGGCGATGGTGACGGCGCTTCAGCAGATCTTCGGCGCCGCCGGCGGCTCGTCGCGGACGACCGGCCGAACGCGCCGGACGACGACGGTCTCGCCCGACGCGACCGTGACGATCCTCGGCGACGAGGGGGCCAAGAAGGTCATCGTCGCCGCCCCCGACGACATGCAGGCGCTGATCGCCAAGACGATCGAGGAGATTGACGCCTCGCAGACGGAGGAGGAGGTGGCCGTCCAGGTCTATCGCCTTGAGCACGCCCAGGCGACGAGCATCGCGACGGCGCTGGCCAGCGCGCTGAACGTCAGCGCCGGCGGCGGGCGGACGAGGGCGGGTACGCCCGCCTCCCGCGGGGGAGGGCAGCTCCGCATCTCCGCCGACTCGAGCAGCAACTCGCTGGTGATCCGCGCGTCGAAGACGGACCACGAGAGAATAGGCAAGCTGATCGGCGAGATGGACCAGGCGGCCACGGCGAAGTACCCGGTCCGCACGATCCCGCTGAAGCACGCCAACGCGACGGAGGTCGCGGCGATCCTGAACAACCTGTTCGGCTCGGGCGGCTCGACGGCCGCCGCGTCGCGGACGCGGCGGACCTCGCGGGCCGGCTCGTCGTCGGCCGGCGGCGGGGTGGTCATCGAGGCCGACGCCGCCGCGCGGATGATCCTCGTCCGCGCCGACGACGAGACGTTCACGAAGATCAGCGAGGTGGCCACGAAGCTGGACGAGGCGGCGGCGGGGTCGGGCACGCCGACGGTGCTGCCGTTGAAGCACGCGAAGGCGGCCGACCTGGCCCGGACGATCCAGGCGACCTTCACGCCCGACCGCGGGAGCCGCGTCGCCGCGACCGACCTGGTGACCGTCGTCGCCGAGCCGCTGAGCAACAGCCTGATCGTCACCGCCACGGCGGCCAATCTCGACAAGATCAAGGCCCTGCTGACCACGCTCGACACCGAGGCGACCGGGGCGGCGAAAACCGAGGTCGTCCTGCTCAAGAACGCCAAGGCGGCCGACATCACGGCGGTCCTCAGCCAGATCTCCAACGCGTCGGGCGCGTCCTCCTCGTCGACGGGCCGGAGCCGCTTCGCCCGCTTCACGGCCGCCTCGAGGCAGCCGGCCGGCGGGGTGGTCGTGACGGCCGAGGCGTCCAGCAACGCCGTGGTGATCTCGGGCCCGCCGAAAGAGGTCGATCGCCTCGTGGCGATGGCGAAGCAACTGGACGAGGCCGCCGGCGCGACGGCCGTGCCCGTGGTCAAGATGTACGCGCTGAAGAGCGCCGACGTCCAGGCGACGGCGGCGGCGCTGCAGCAGATCTTCCCGGGCGGCTCGACGACGGGGGGACGGATGCGGACGCGGACGGCGTCGGCCGGCGGGGAAGCGCCGATCCTCATCCTCCCCGACGAGCCCGGCCGTCGGCTGGTCGTCTCGGCACCGGCCGACAAGCACACGCTGATCGAGAAGGTCATCCGGGACTTCGACGAGAGCCAGGCGGGCGACCCGGTGATCGTGAAGGTCTACAAGGTGGAGAACACCGACGCGACGACGGTGGCGACGGCGCTGACGACGGCGCTGAACGCGTCGGGGGGCGGCTCGACGCGGTCGCGGACGGGGGCGCCCACGGGGGGCAGTCAGGTTCGCATCACGTCGGACAGGGGCAGCAACTCGCTGATCGTCCGCGCGCCGACGAGCGAGCACGCGCGGATCGCGGAGCTGCTGGCGGAGATCGACGTCTCGAAGGCCTCGAAGTACCCCGTGCGGATCATCCCGCTGACGACGGCGGACCCGGAGACGGTCGCCGCGATGCTCAACCGCCTGTTCGTTCCGGGCGCGTCGGGGACGGGCACGACGCGCGGGCGGCGGACGGCGACGAGCACGGGCGGCGGGCAGCCGATCCTCATCGAGGCCGACAAGGACTCCCGGTCGATCGTCGTGCGGGCCGACGACGAGACGTTCCAGAAGATCCAGGAGTTGGCCAAGCAGATGGACGTCGCCGCGCCGGAGGGCAAGGCGGCGCGGACGCTGCTGGCCCTGAAGCACGGCAAGGCGGAGCTGATCGCCGCCTCGCTGTCGCAGGCGTTCGCCCCGAGCCGGGGCCAGCGGGTCGAGGCCGACGACCTCGTCACCGTCACCCCCGACGCGGCGAGCAACTCGATCATCGTGACGGCCAACAAGGTCAACCTCGAGAAGGTCAAGGCCCTGCTGGCCGAGCTGGACACGGCCGCCAGCGGCACGCGGACGGAGCTGCTGCTGCTGAAGCACGCGAAGGCGACGGACCTGGCGGACGTTCTGACGCGGATCGTCTCGGCCGGGTCGGCCTCGACGGGGCGGACGGGGCGGCGGACGACGGGCGCGGCGCCGGTCGGGCAGGCCGTCACGATCGCCGCCAACGAGGCCGCCAACGCCCTGGTCGTCTCCGGGCCCACGGCGCAGATCGACGAGGTCATGCAGATGGCGATGCAGTTGGACCGCGCGTCGGAGTCGATGGCCTCGACGGTGCACGTGATCCCGCTGAAAAACGGCGACGCGCCGGTCGTCGCGGCGATGCTCCAGGACCTGCACGCCCAGCAGGAGAAGACGGCGAAGGCCAGCGGGCAGAGCATCGGCGCACTGGCCGTGACGGCCGACGAACGCGCCAACGCCCTCGTCGTCGCCGCCGGCAAGGAGATGTTCGATCAGGTCTCCAAGTGGGTCGCCCAGATGGAGGCGATGAAGCCGGCCCGGGGGACGATGCGGCTGATCCAGTTGAAGAACGTCGATCCGGCGGAGGTGGAGAAGGCGATTCAGCAGTTGTTCAACACGTCCGGCAGCGGGGTGCGGGGCCCGAAGGGCGCGGCGGGCAGGACGCGGCGGACGACGGGCTCGACGTCGAGCACCGGGCGGGTGCAGACGTCGGTGATGGACCAGCAGCGGGCGATCCTGATCAACGCGTCGGACGAGGACTTCGAGACGATCAAGGCGCTGGCGGAGGCGCTGGACGAGGCGGCCGCGGCGGCGAGGCAGACCGTCCAGATCTTCGTCCTGAAGAAGGCGAACAACACGCAGGTCGCCGCCGCGCTGACGAGCATGTACCGCCCGGTCCGCGGCGCGACGGTCCGCCCGGAGGACCAGGTGACGGTCACGGCGCTGGCCCAGACCAACGCGGTGGTCGTCTCGGCGGCGAAGGAGAAGATGACAGAGGTCGGGCACCTGATCGAACAGCTCGACAAGGAGGAGGTCGCCCCGCAGCTTCAGCTTCGGATCGTGCAGCTCGAGAACGCCCTGCCGACGAAGATCATGCCCGCCCTGACGCAGATGCTCGCCCAGATCCGCAAGATGCGCCCGGACGAGACCATCGACGTCCAGGCCGACGAGAGGACGCGGTCGATCATCATCACGGCGAAGGGCACGCTGTTCGACCAGATCGAGGCGATCATCAAGACGCTGGACAAGCCGCCGGCCCAGGCGAAGGTGGACGTCCTGATCATTCCGCTGAAGAAGGCGGACGCGACGCGGCTGGCGGACGTGCTGTCGGAGATGATCCGCCCCAGCGCGGCGGCGCAGGTGACGCCGGAGGCCAGGGCGCTTCAGGAGCAGATCCGCCAGCTTCGCGTCCGCGCGGCGGGCCAGCCGGGCGCCGAGCAGATCCCCGAGCTGGACCTGACCAAGCCGATCAAGATCTCCGCCGACCCGACCCAGCAGGGCCAGCAGGGCTCGAACTCGCTGATCATCTCGTCGACGCCGGACAACCTGAAGGCGATGGCGGCGATCGTCAAGCTGATGGACACGGTCCCGGTGGCCGAGGGGGTCGGCGTGAAGGTGCTGGTGCTGGCCAACGCCGACGCGACGAGCGTGGCGGCGGTCCTGACGGACATCTTCACCCAGGGCCAGAGGCTCGCGGGCAGGACCGGCAGCAGCGTCTCCGGGCGCGCCGAGCCGGAGAACGAGGGCGGCAAGGCCCTCGTCAACCCGCTGAACGTCTCGCCCGACGTCCGCACCAACAGCGTCGTGATGAGCGGGCTGCCCGAGTCGCTGGCGCTGGCCGAGAGAATCGTCAAGGACCTCGACAAGGCCGAGGGGAAGATCGTCACGGAGGTGCGGCTGTTCAAGCTCAAGCACGCCGACGCGACGAGCCTGGCGCCGATGCTGACGGCGGTGTTCACCGAGCAGACGGTCACGCCGGCCGGCTCGGACGGGCTGCGGACGCAGGTGACGCGCCTGCGGACCGTGCTGAAGGACCAGATCGCCAACACCTCGACGTACCCCAAGGCGCGTCCGGCGGTGGCGATCCAGGCGGACGCGGCGACGAACATCCTGATCGTGGCGGCCCGCAGCGACATCATGCCGCTGATCGCCGACGTGGTGAAGACGGTGGACATTCCCGGCGCGGGCGACCTGAGCCAGGTGCGGTTCTACCCGCTGGAGCACGCCGACGCGGCGACGGTTCAGCAGGTGATCGAGGCGCTGCACAGCGGCGCGAACGCGGCGCTGGTCCGCGACGAGGACAAGCCCACCGTCGCCGTGGACACCCGGACCAACGCCCTCGTGGTCGCCACGAGCGAGAAGACGTTCGGCGTGATCGAGACGCTGCTGAAGCGGCTGGACATGAAGGCGACGATCGACATGCACGAGGTCCGCCTCGTGCCCCTGAAGAACGCCGACGCGTCGGTGCTGGCCCCGACGCTTCAGGACATGATGGACGCGCGGGTGCAGCGTCAGACGGCCCTGGGGGTCAAGGACGCCGAGCGGCTGCGGATGCTGATCAGCTTCGACGCCCGCAGCAACAGCCTGATCGTCGGCGGCGGGAAGGAGGGCTTCGAGCTGACCAAGAGCCTCGCCGAGCAGCTCGACGGCGCCGCGCCCGCCCTCAGCGGGGAGATCCAACTGATGCCGCTGAAGGTCGCCAACGCGGGCACGATCTCTGCCTCGCTGTCGAACCTCTTCGACGAGCGGTACCAGGCGGCCCGGACGCCCGAGATCCAGCGCCAGAAGCCGATCATCCTGCCCGACCTGCGGACCAACTCGCTGCTGGTCGCCGCCAACGCCGACGACACGCGTGTCCTCCAGTCGCTGCTGAAGAAGCTGGACGTCGAGCTGGTGGACCCGGCGGTGCGGCTGGAAGTGATCCCGATGAAGCACAACGACGCCGGCGTGGTCGGGCCCGCGATTCAGCAGATCTTCACCGCGCGGCTGACGGCGATGACCCCGCCGGGCGCGACGCCGGCGCCGCAGGACCGCGTGGACGTGGTCACCGACGCGCTGGCCAACGCGATGATCGTCTCGGCGAGCAAGGAGAACCTCAAGCTGATCGCCGACCTGCTGAAGAAGGTCGACGTCGAGCCGCCGACGGAGACGGGCGTGGTGCGGATCTTCCCGCTGAAGAACTCCGACGCCCAGCGGATCGGCACGATGTTGCAGAGCCTCGTCTCGCAGGGGCTGTACAAGCCGGGCGCGACGGCGGCGGCCCAGTCGGCGGCGTTGGCGGCGCGGGAGCAGGTCTCCATCGTCGTCGACATCCGCACCAACTCGCTGATCGTCTCGGCGAGCAAGGAGAACTTCGCCGTCCTCAGCGAGATCATCACGAAGATCGACGGCGCGGGAGACTTCGGGGCGCTCGGCGACATCCGCCTGTACACGCTGAAGCGGGCCAACGCCACCGAGCTGGGCCCGACGCTCCAGGGCCTCTTCGACGCGAAGCGCCAGGCCGAGATCGCCGCCGGCGGGTCGGGGCTGTCGCTGACCGTCAGCTTCGTCCCCGACGCCCGCACCAACACGCTGCTGGTCGCCGGCAGCCGGGAGAGCTTCACCGCCGTCGAGGAGATGCTCAAGACGCTCGACGGGGAGAAGATCGTCGCCGAGAGCGAGTTCCGCATCTTCCGCCTGAAGAACGCGACGGCCACCACGCTCCAGCCGACGGTCGAGCAGTTGTTCGCGCAGCGGGTGGTGCGGGGTCAGACGAAGGACGCGGTGACGGTGATCGCCGACGCCCGCGCCAACGCGCTGATCGTGGGCGCCAGCCCGGAGGACATGAAGCTGGCCGCCTCGGTCATCGAGAAGCTCGACGCCGAGCAGGCCAAGCCGGGCACGTCGATCCGCACGTTCCCGCTGAAGAAGGCCGACGCGGCCACCGTGGCGGCGACGCTGACACAGTTGATGCAGGCCCAGGGCGCCGCGGCGGGCGCGGTCGGGATCAGCGCCGACGAGCGGACCAACGCGATCGTCGTCTCCGCCGGCGAGGCCGACGTCAAGCGGATCGCCGAGCTGATCGAGCACCTCGACCGGGAGCAGGTCACCCGCGTCGCGGAGATCCGGGTCTTCACGCTCCAGCATGCCGACGCGGCGGAGCTGGCGACGATCCTGACGGCCACGCTGGCGAACAAGCCGACGCCCCTGACGGCCGTCAGCGCCAACCGCCAGACGCTGCTCCAGTTCATCACCCAGACGAAAGACGGCAAGGAACTCATCTCCACGGCGCTGCAGGAGGGTGTGCTGATCACGCCCGACTCGCGGTCGAACTCGCTGGTGGTCGTCGCGCCGGTGGCGAACATCCCGATGCTCGGCAGCCTGATCCGGGCGCTGGACGCGACCAGCCCGCGGATGGCGGAGATCAAGGTCTTCAAGTGCGTCAACGCCGACGCGCAACTGATGGCCGACACGCTGACGCAACTGTTCCGCCTGACCGCCGCGGGGACGGGCGCGCAGGGGACGAAGGCGGTCAACTACACGCTGGTGACGACCCAGCCGGCCGGCGGGGCGGGCGCGTCGGCGATCGTCGGGTCCACGGAGCAGGACGCGCTGAACGTCACCGTCGACGTGCGGACCAACAGCCTGCTGATCGGCGGGACCAAGCAGTACGTCGAGCTGGCCGAGAGCGTCATCAAGGAACTCGACTCGAGCCCCGCGCAGGAGCGGACGACGAAGGTCTACCGCCTCCGCAACGCCCAGGCGGCCGACATCCAGACGGCGATGCAGACCTTCCTCGACCAGGAGCGTCAGCGGCTGTCGACGACGCTGGGCACCGACGGGATGGGGGCGGCCCACCGGCTGCTGGAGCGGGAGGTGGCGATCGTGGCGACCGAGCAGACCAACACGCTGCTGCTGTCGGCCAGCCCGCGGTACTTCGCGACGATCGAGGCGATGATCATGGAGCTGGACCAGCCCCCGCCGCAGGTGCTCATCCAGGTGATGTTCGCCGAGGTCAAGCTGAACGACCAGACCGACCTGGGCATCGACTGGAACGTGACCAACGCGTGGGACAAGGGCTCGAAAGAGGCGAGATACGGCACGAACTTCGGCATCGAGGCGCAGACGCAGGGCTTCAGCGTGGCCGTCACCGCCGGCGACCTGAGGTTCTTCCTGCGGGCCCTCCAGAAGCAGGGGCGCGTTTCGATCCTCTCGAGGCCCCAGGTGCTCGCCTCCGACAACCAGGAGGCCACCATCAACATCGGCAGCCGCGTGCCCTTCATCACCCAGAGCCGCGTCACCGATACGGGTACGACGATCAACACCATCCAGTACGAGGACATCGGCATCAATCTGACCGTCACGCCGCGGATCAACCCGGAGGGCTTCGTGCGGCTGGAGGTCAACCCGGAGATCAGCACGCTGAGCGACTCGACGGTGACGATCAGCGAAGGGGTCAACGCGATCATCGTCGACAACCGGTCGGCCCAGACGACCGTGACGGTCCAGGACGGGCACACGATCATCCTCGGCGGGCTGATCCTGACGCAGGATCAGGACACCGAAGACAAGGTGCCCCTGCTGGGCGACCTGAAGCTGATCGGGCCGCTGTTCCGCAGCACGAAGAAGGTCCGGGACCGCTCGGAGCTGCTGATCATCCTGACGCCCCACGTGCTGCGGACCATCTCCGACGGCGACCGCGTCTCCAAGCCGCAGCTCGGCCGGATGGACATGCTGCGCAACATGAAGCGCGAGGAGATCGAGGACAGCCTTCAGAAGTACCTCGAGGAGTTCTTCAACCAGCAGAACGGCGCGCCGCCGGCGACGGCCCCGACGACCCGGCCGGCGGCCCCGCCGACGATCAAGGAGATCCCCATGCCGCCGCGGGTGACGCGGGACGGGTACCTCTCGCCGCCGCCGTCGCCGAAGCCGAACGCGGTGACGCCGACCCGGCCGGCCAGCCCGGCCCGCACGCTGCCGGGGCCAAAGGCCGTCCCGTCCACCGCGCCGGCGACGATGGGCGTCTGGAAGGGCCGCCCGAAGCTGTCATGGTCCGTCCCGCCGAAGCGATCGACGCCGGCGCCGAAGGCCGCGCCGACGCCCGCCAAGCCGACGCCCGCCCGCGCGACGCGCCGGCCGAGACGAATCGCCCTTCCCGCCTCGAAAGGGCGGCGATGATGCGCCCGGCCGCGCCGATCGCGCTGATGGCGGCGGCCGTGCTCGTGGGCGGCTGCCCGCAGAACGGCAACGTCGCCGTCTCCCGCACCCCGCCTCCGCCGGTCTCGCAGGTCGACAAGGTCTCCCCCGAAGTGGTCCACTCGATGCCGGTCAACTGGGACGACCGCCCCGGGCCCGACGGGCTGCAGGTGCGCGTGCACTTCTTCCGTCTGGACCGGGACCTGCCCGTGACCGTCAGCGGGACGGTGGAGTTCGTCCTCTACGAGGGCCGCCTCTCCACAGGCGATGTCCGGTCGGCCAGGCCCTTCCGGAGTTGGGCCTTCCCGCAGGAGGCCCTGCCGCGGCAGATCAGCCGCAGCCGGTACGGGTGGTGCTACGCGATGCAGCTCGGCTGGGGCATGCACGTGCCGAGATCCGGCGTCGTGACGCTGATCGCCCGCTACCTGCCCCCCGACGGGCCGGCCGTGCTGTCCAGCCCGATGCTCGTGGCCATGAAGCCCCAGTAACCCGAAAGGAGCACGGATGCTCGCCTTCGTCGGACTCTGCGTTCTGCTGCTGCTGGGCCACTTCCTCCGCACGCGGATCCGGCTGCTCCAGTGGATGTACCTGCCCGCCTGCGTGATCGCGGGGCTCGTCGGGCTGGGGTTTGTGCAGGGCCTCCACGCCTTGCGCGGCTGGACGGGGCAGGACGGGGCGTGGTGGGCCTCGTGGGTCGCCGCCTCCGACGCCGCCGTGGTCGAGTGGGCGGGCGTGTGGGGCAAGCTGCCGGGCTTCCTGATCAACATCGTCTTCGCCTGCCTGTTCATGGGCGTGACGCTGCCGCGGCTGGGCTCGCTGGTCAAGCGGAGCGGGACGCAACTGGCCTACGGGCAGATCGTCGCGTGGGGGCAGTATGTCGTCGGCGTCGGGCTCGTGGTGTTCGTTCTGGGCCGAGTGTTCGGACTGCCCGAGATGTTCGGCGGCGTCCTGCCGGTCGGCTTCGAGGGCGGCCACGGCACGGCCGCCGGGATGAAGGAGACGTTCGACAAGCTCGAGTGGCCGGCAGGCAAGGACTACGCGCTGGCCAGCGCGACCGGAGGCATCCTCAGCGCGATCATCGTAGGGATGGTGCTGGTGAACATCGCCACGCGGCGCGGGTGGACGGCTCGGCGCAAGAGCCAAAGCCCCGCCGACGTGCCCGAGGACGACTCGATCGGCATCATCCCCGTCGACCGCCGCCCCAGCGCGGGCAAGCTGACCGTCAAGGCCGACGCGATCGAGTCGTTCACGCTGCACCTGGCCCTCGTGGGCGTGGCGCTGCTGATCGGCTGGCTGCTGAAGCTGGGCATCGCGCAGATCGACCGGCTGCACCCGTGGCTGACGGACAAGGGGCTGTTCGGCAGCATCCCGCTGTTCCCGCTCTGCATGGTCGGCGGGCTGCTCGTGCAGGTCTGGGAGCAGAAGTGCGATCGCCACAAGCTGATCGACCTGGGCCTGACGCGGCGGATCCAGAACTCGGCGCTGGACTTCCTGGTCGTCGCCGCCATCGCCACCATCCGCGTCGAGGCGATCCAGGCGGGCCTGGCGGCCCTGGTGATCCTCATCGCGGCGGGCATCCTCTGGAACGTCTTCTGCGTGCTCGTGCTCGCCCGGTGGCTGCTGCCCGATGCCTGGTTCGAGCGGTCGATCGCCGAGATGGGCCAGTCGATGGGCGTCACCGCCACCGGCCTGCTGCTGCTCCGCGTCGTCGACCCCGACTACGAATCCCCCGCCGCCGACGCCTTCGCCTGCAAACAGCTCCTCCACGAGCCGATCATGGGCGGCGGGCTCTGGACGTCCATGGCCATCCCCCTGCTGGCTGTCTGGGGCGGCGTAGAGGTATTCTGCCTCACCGTCGGCGTCTGCCTCGCCTGGCTGGTCGCCCTCATCGTCGCCAGAACCCTCCGCGCACGAGCGAGCGCATAGGGGGATGGGTGCCACGGCCGCAGACTCCGCGGCCGTGTCTTCCCGGTAGTCCGAAGCGCCGGGTCTTCCCAGTAGTCCGAAGCGCCGGGTGCCACGGCCGCGGAGTCTGCGGCCGTGTCTTCCCGTTGCATAATGTGCCCAATCTGGCTACCCTGCGCTCATGGGCACAGGGGAACCTCCACATCGAAAGCAATGCAGGCGTTGGGACATCCCTTGGGACGCGCACTTCCTGACATTCTCATGCTTCCAGCGGCGCCCGTTTTTCTGCGGCAAGCAGTCGCCTCAGTGGTTCCTGGAGGCCCTGGACGAGGCTCGGCAGAAACGTCCATTTCGCCTGTGGGGATACGTCATCATGCCGGAGCACGTCCATCTGCTGATCCTCCCGCTGGAGGGCGTCAAGATCAACGAGATCCTCAGGCACATCAAGCAGCCCGTCAGCCGACGTGTTGTCAAGTGGGTGCAGCGCACCAGCCCCGCGTTCCTGGAACGGATGACCGAGCGCCGGCCCGGTGGGAAGGTCACACTTCGCTTCTGGCAGCCGGGAGGAGGGTACGACCGCAACATGCGCTCGACACGCGACGTGCACGAGAAGCTTGAGTACCTTCACTGGAACCCCGTCGCGCGAGACCTCGTCGAACGGCCCGGAGATTGGCCGTGGTCCAGTTGGCGGGCGTGGGCTGAAGGCGTGGATGAGCCGATCGCGATCGATCGGGAGAGCTTTCCGCTCTTGCAGAGATTCTGACGGGCACCTGGCGTAGGGGCTGGGTACGCGACATGCAAGACACGGCCGCAGACTCCGCGGCCGTGGCACCCAACGCCGGTAATCAAGTTGTGGCCTCCGGGGCCGCGAAGGCCTTTGCTCGTTGCCTTTCCTTCTTGGTAGCCATGCGGAGATTCGGTGGGCCGGCGGGGGGATC
>Ga0180437_10002166_pt1 | contig 31967 bp, 27 predicted proteins | sample SS_ome_4_FD_132410 | JGI IMG/M metagenome (GOLD analysis project Ga0180437, IMG submission 132410) | Hypersaline lake sediment archaeal communities from the Salton Sea, California, USA - SS_3_D_1 metaG | ecosystem: Environmental > Aquatic > Non-marine Saline and Alkaline > Hypersaline >... | reverse complement strand
TAGGATGGAAGAATTCGTCGGGGAAAGAATTGAAGTTGAGCGATCTGAAGAGTCCCCACGTCCGGTACGTTTCAAGTGGCGCGGAGAGGTCCGCGATGTCGTAGAAGTGCTGCAGGAACGTGTTGACACCGGTTTTGGCGGCCTGCCGCGCGGCAGCCGCAAATGGTATACGCGAAGACATCGCCGCTATTATGTCGTGAGAGACTCGCATGGCGATCTCTTCGAGATGTATCTGGACTACGCCGATCGCAACAACCCGACGTGGTGGCTTGTCAAAAGGTGGCCGGAGGATGCACCTCCTCCCAGCACGTGACTGCGATCTCTTCTTTTCAGTCCAGTGTTACCCGCCGCGTTGGAACTCGGTGCTGGTAATACGCCAGCAACCATCTTCCTCTTTTGTGGTAACGAGCGTCGTGCTCCACGCACGGCCACCCGCATCGAAGTTGATGGGACCGACATTGGCCTTGCTACCATCGACTTCCACCTTGGCCTCATCCGCGGAGATGTTCACGTCATAATCTGCCAACCGGGGTATGAACTCGCGCAGACGTTCCGTGGTCTCCTCGTAGTCTCCGCCGCGTGGGCTCTCGTAGTTCTTGGAGTACAGAGCGATCAGCGCGTCAGCGTCGCCCTCCTTCATAGCGGTCATGTACGTCTCGAGAAGTTTGCCGAGCAACTCCTCGTCGCTCGGTCCGCCCTTAAGCGTGGCGCACCCGCTCGCCAGGTAGACCAGCGCCAGAGACACCACGCATACGGCAACCGTTCGTGAGTGCTTCAACATATCTTCGCCCCCCTCTCAAGTAACAACGTTCCCCAATCCAGTTTTCCCCGGCACGATCATACGCCCCCCGGCTCGAGCCGTCAAGTGCTAAGACCGTAGACCGTAGACAGGGAAAGTCAGACTGTAGACTGGAGACTAGAGACTGGAGACTCAAGACCGAAGACAAAAGACAAAACACAAAATACTAGAGACTGAAGACCAGGTGCAAGCGTAGGAAGTGGGGGATTGGCTTCTGGGAATGCTATCTCGGGCGGGATGCGTTCTCAATCAGTATGTCCGCTATTTCTGCTGCGGCGCGCGGCAGGGCGAGTGCGCGGCTTTTCTCCTTCATGGAATCGAGCAGTTCCGCGTCACCGGCAACTTCCTCGATGAGTCCGGCAAGCTTCTGTCCGTCGAGTTCGCTGTCCAGCACCATTCTCGAAGCGCCGGCCTCCTCCATGACTCTGGAATTGGCTTCCTGATGCCCGCCGGCGGCGTAAGGGTAGGGGACAAGGATAGACGGCAGACCGAAAGAGGTGATTTCGGCAAGCGTTGACGCGCCGGCACGGCATACGACGAGATCCGATGCGGCGTACGCCTCGGCAATATCATCAAAGAACCCCCTGATACACGAGGTCATGGTGCTTTGCTGAGCGCGTTCGCTGACCATTTCGCGATCGTCCTTGCCGGTCATGAAGAGGATCTGATATCGGTCCGGATTGAGCAGGTTCATCGCATCCATCATTGCCACGTTGAGAGAATGAGCGCCCTGGCTGCCACCGAGCAAGAAGATCGTGCACTTTGACGGGTCCAGCCCGAAATGAGCAGGGGAAACCCGCGTTCCCAGACGCTCCACTATGTCTTTGCGCAGGGGCATGCCTGTGAGTTTGCACTTGTCGGGAGGAAACGAGCCGGTCTCGTCCTTGTAAGTCGCCGCGATCCGGCGCACAAAACGTCCGAGAACCTTGTTCGCGAGTCCCGGATACCGGTTCTGCTCGTGTATCACCGTGGGAATACGCAGCAGAACCGCCGACGCAACTACCGGAAAACTGACGTATCCGCCCGTGCCCAACACCACCTGCGGCCTGAACCGCACGAGCGCGGTGAACGCCTGCACAAACCCCAGCACGAGCTTCAGCGCCGCCAACGCCTTGCGGTAAGCACCGACACGAGCCCAACCCGCAACGGTTATGGGTTGGAAATCCAGTCCTGAGGATGCAGCGGCCCGCTCTTCAAGCCCGCCTCGCTTGCCGACGTAGAGTATGCGCGCTGACGGCTCGCGCGAGCGCAGCTCGTCCGCCACCGCGATCGCGGGAAAGACGTGTCCGCCGGTACCACCCCCTGTTATCACGATGCGCATCGTCAGATCCCACCTACCGGGCATACCTCGCGCGAGGGATACGTTGTTTCGACGCTATGTTAATGAGCACACCCACACTCATCATCGAGATGATCAGTGAACTGCCACCGTAACTGATGAAGGGAAGCGTCAACCCTTTCGTGGGAACCAGGCCGGTGACCACCGCTGTGTTCATCAGAGCCTGGAACGAGATCATCAGCGTGATGCCGGCAGCGAGGAACGAGCCGAACGAGTCCTTGGCGCGCAGCGCTACCCGCAGGCCGAGACACAGGAAGAGAACATACAGCGCCACGATCCCGCATGTGCCGACCATTCCCAGTTCTTCACCTACAACCGAAAAGACGAAGTCCGTGTGAGCGGCAGGTAGATAGAAGAGTTTCTGTCGGCCGTGGCCGAGACCTTCGCCGAATACCCCTCCCACTCCGAAACCGATGAACGACTGGACGAGATGGAAACCGTCGTCCTGAGCGTGGGCCCAGGGGTTAAGGAATGCCAGCATTCTGCCGCGTCTCTCAGCGTCAATTGCGATCAAGGTGGCGAACGAGACCAGACACAGCGACGCAAAGCAAGCAATATGCGGGAGCCGACCGCCGGCTATGAACAACAACATCAAGAACATCGCCACAATAACGGCCGGCGAGCCGAGATCGTGTTCAGCGAGAACGAGCGCTGCCGTCGCACCTACCACAACCATCGCAGGAACAAACACCGACTTCAGAGAATCCACCTTGGCATGTTTCCGTTTGAGCAGACTCGCCAGGTAAACGAGCATGGCGAACTTCGCTATCTCTGAAGGCTGGATGGTGACGAAGCCAAGATCTATCCATCTGCGGGCGCCGTCGACCTTTCTGCCGGCCCCCGGCACCAGGACAAGGAGCAACAGCGCGAAGGTGAGCACCAGCAGCGGCCACCTCGCGGCGTACCAGGCGTGATAGTCCAGATTGATCGTTAGGAGCATCGCCGCTAGACCTATCAATACGTAGACGAGATGCCTTTTCAAGAACAAGTTCTGGTCTTTGTACACCTGCTCGGCCATGACGCCGCTGGCGCTGTACACCATAACGATCCCGACGGCTACAAGTGCGACCGTCGCAATGAGCAGCAAAAAACTCTCGTTCTGAACAGCTTTATCGATAGTGATCATAATTACTCCTTCAACCCAAGCACGGCCGCTTTGAACCGTTCGCCTCTATCCTCGAAATCGCGGAACATGTCGAAACTCGCGCACGCAGGCGAGAGCAAGACGCTGTCGCCTTCGCTCGCCGCGGCATAGGCCTGCTGCACGGCCTCGTCCATGCTCTGCGCGCGTGAAACGTTCGCCAGATCACCCAGAGCCGCTTCGATCAGCGGTGCATCCTCACCGATCAGCACGAGCGCTTTCACCCGGTTCTTGATTAGAGGGCGCAGCGCAGAGTAGTCGCTTCCCTTGCCGCGACCGCCCGCGATCAGGATCACGGGAGCATCCATGCTCACAAGCGCCTGCTCGAGGGCGTCAAGGTTTGTGGCTTTGGAATCGTTGATGAAAGTCACGCCGTCCTTCCGGGCGACAAACTCCATTCTGTGCTCGAGCCCGCGGAACGACCTGAGCGCGGTCCCAAGCGCGTCATCCGGTACGTCGAGCGCGAGACATGCACATAAAGCCGCCAACGCGTTCGCCAGATTGTGTCGCCCGGCAAGCGCTACGTCGTCCACGCTCGCCAACCGTCTTCGATCTGGACCCAAACTCGCCATTATGTCACCGTTACTCACGAATACCCCGTTCTCGATCTCCCGCTCGATGCTGAAAAAGAGCTTACGGGCAACGATGTCGGTCGCGTCGGCACACATCCGTGCATCGTCTCCGTTCAAAACAGCCGTGTACGACGATTCTTGCCGGTCGAATATGCGCATCTTAGTTCTTCTGTAATCGTCCAGACCGGCGTAACGTTCCAGATGGTCCGGCGTAACGTTAAGCACAAGAGCGATTTCCGGACAAAACGTTTCAATCCGTTCGAGCTGGAAACTGCTCACTTCCAAGACCACGACGTCCGGGGAGGGTTTCACCATAACGGCGCTCGACAGTGGGAACTCGTTGTTACCGGCCAGCAGCACCGTCATCCCGGCCTCTTTGACCATACGATGAATCAGCGTCGTGGTTGTGGTCTTTCCATTTGTGCCGGTCACGGCAACAATCCGGCTCTTGCAGAAACGATACGCGAACTCCATCTCGCTCATTACCGGGACACCCTCGTCCTCCGCGGCACGCACCGGTGCGATGTCCGGCGGCACGCCCGGGCTTAGAACCACGAGGTCGGCTCCCGCAAAACTCTCCACTTTGTGCCCGCCGAACTCAAGCTCGATCCCGAACTCGGCCAACTTGCGCTCGAGATGAGTCGCGTTGTCAGGGAAATCCGCGTCGGACAGGATGACGCGCGCACCCCTCAGCGCCAGCAGTCTTGCCGTCTCCACGCCGGTCCTCCCGGCGCCGACCACAACCACCGTTTGCCCCTTGACGTTCACAGCACCATCCCTGGGTGGTTGGCTACCAGACCTTCAGCGTACCGAGGCTTAACAGCGCCCAAATGGCTGCGATAATCCAGAATCGGACCACCACCTTGGTTTCCGACCACCCTTTCAGTTCAAAATGATGGTGTATCGGTGCCATCAGAAATACCCGTTTTCCACGGAGCTTGTACGAGCCGACCTGAAGGATCACCGATAAGGCTTCCATCACGAAAAGTCCACCAACAATCGCCAGTAACAGCTCTTTCTTCACCAGGACCGCGACTGTCCCCAGCGCCCCACCAAGGGCAAGCGAGCCGGTGTCTCCCATGAAGATCTCCGCGGGCGAACAGTTGTACCACAGAAATCCGAGTCCCGCTCCTACAAGTGCTGCGCAGAATATGGTCAGTTCCTCTGCGCCCCGTACAAAGGGGACGTGCAAGTACCCGCTCCATTCTATGTTGCTGACCGCGTAAGCCATTCCCCCGTATGCCACGGCTGCCATAACGACCGATCCAATTGCTAGCCCGTCCAATCCGTCCGTAAGGTTCACGGCATTCGAGGTACCGCATAGGATCAGCATCACGAACAGGATATAGAAAATGCCCATGGGCAGGTACAGATCCTTTAACACAATGAGATCCACCTCGTTCGCGCGCTCGAGAGTCACCGGGTTGTTGTAAACATGGATCCCCAGCACCAGGCCGCACAGCAGTTGCCCGGCGAACTTCGGCCAAGCCCGAAGACCGAGCGAACGTTTCTCGCGAAGCTTGATGTAGTCGTCCCAGAAACCGAGAAGCCCAAGCCATAGAACCACCCCCAACACCAGCCATACCAAGCGGTTGGACAGGTCAGCCCATAATAGCGTTGTGACAAGTGTCGCCCCTACGATCAAGACGCCTCCCATCGTCGGGGTGCCTTCCTTCTTCTGGTGAAGGTCGTGCAGCGCCGGTGCTTCCTCATTGCGAACGGTCTGACCTATATTGAGTCTCTTGAGAAGTCTGATTACAACCGGGCCTAACACCACGCTCAGCGCCAGCGCGGTGACGATCGCCAGACCGACCCGCACGGTTATGAAAGTGAACAGACGAAATCCTGAAACGTACTCCCTAAGCCATTGAGCAAGTTGATAAAGCATAATCGAATTACCTCAGAGACTACCAATGGCCGCTCCAAGCGGTTTTGCCCTCACGCCAGGAGCGAATCAAATTCCTCCAGAACTTTCTCCATCGGCACGGCACGGGAACCCTTTATCAATACAACGTCGCCCGGCGCCGACTTGGAGGCAAGCAGACGCGCAGCGTCTGCGTGGTCTTTGCATACCGTCACGGCATCGCCGCCCATGTTCTCGCCCGTCGCACCTTTGGCGACGTTCCGTGCGAACTGGCCGAGTACCAGGATCAAATCGACCCCTCTTGTTGCAGCGATCCTCCCGAGCTCTTCATGCTCCGATGCGGACGCCTCGCCCAGCTCCAGCATGTCGCCGAGAACGGCTATTCTGCGCCCGGCACCTTCCCACGACACGAGCGCATCGATAGCGGCGCGCATCGACTCCGGGTTAGCATTGTACGCGTCGTTCAGGAAAACGCGACCGCCTTTTCTCACCCTCCTCATTCTCATTGGAGGCGTTTCCGCGCCATCCAATCCCTCTTGAATCTTGTCGCGGCTGAGCCCGAAATCGGCACCCACAACAACCGCCGCCAGCGCGTTCATGACGTTGTGCGAGCCCAACAGCGGTACGGCAAACGGACCGAGTTGTTCAACCCTAAACGTGCTCCTGGCCGCGTCTAACTTCGACTCGATTCCGGTGGCGCGCCAGGCCGCAGTTTCCTCCGTGCCGTACGTAACGCGATTACCCGTGAAAGACTCAGCGATTCTGACGCAGAACGGGTTGTCGACGTTGACGTAGAACGTTCCTCCGTCCCCGACCGCGTCGACGAGTGCACCTTTCTCCTTCGCAACCGCTTCGAGTGTCCCAAACCCCTCGAGATGAGCACGACCCACGTTGGTTATGAGCGCCCTGTTCGGTCGAGCAATATCGCAAAGCGCCCTGATCTCGCCCGGCGCGTTTGTACCGACCTCGATCACTGCAACCTCCGTGTCGGCGGAAATCTCCAGCAAACTCAACGGCACCCCGACCGCGTTGTTGAAACTGAGCGGGTTCCTTGTCACACTGAACGTCGTGCCGAGCACCGCCGCTATGAGTTCCTTGACAGTGGTTTTCCCACAACTTCCCGTCACGCCGATGACCGGTACGTTGAATGACAATCTGTGCCACCGCGCGAACCGCTGCAGCCCGCTCAGAGTGTCGTCCACGACGACGGTTGCTGCAGTCGGTTCCTTGAGCACCGCCGCCCCCGACACCATAACCGCCACGGCACCCTTACTTACCGCGTCGTTTAAGAAATCATGACCGTCGAACCGGTCCCCCTTTAGCGCTACAAACAGGTCCCCTTCCTTAAGCGAGCGCGTGTCCGTCGAGACACCGTGGATCTTCGTATCGGCGGAGCCGGACGTCAGCTTCCCTCCGACAGCTTCGACAATATCACCGAGTATCCACCGCGCCATCTAAAATACGGGACCTTTCAAGACCTGTGCCAACCTGCCCGTTCTTCAGGCTGGGACCTTGCGCGCGCGCCGCCTCGCGGTTTATTGACCCTGCTTAGGCGCTTTGTCCCAACCTTTTCCCTCGAGAATCTCTTTCGCGACCGTCCTATCGTCGAACTCCACCGTCTTGTCAGCGAATATCTGCTTCGTTTCGTGACCCTTGCCCGCGATTAGAACGAGGTCGCCGTCGGACGCCATAGAGAGCGCTCGCTCGATGGCGTCGCGCCGGTCCACAGCCGTCTCGTACCCCTCACCGCGTCGCTTCCCGGCGGCGATAACTCCCTGTTCGGTCTCCCGCACGATCTCTGCGGGATCCTCGCTGCGAGGGTTATCAGAGGTGACTATGGCGTAGTCGGCAAGCGTGGCCGCGACTCTTCCCATCTTCGGCCTTTTGGTTCTGTCCCTGTCCCCGCCGCAGCCGAACACAACGATGATCTTTCCCGACGTCACGGCGCGTGCGGCGTTGATGAGATTGCGCAATCCGTCATCGGTATGCGCATAGTCCACTACAACCGCAAACGGCTGCCCGCACACCACGCTCTCAAACCGGCCGGGGACCGCGTCAACGGATTCAAGACCCTCGGCAATCGTCTCGAGCTGCAGACCCAAGTGAACACCGACACACGCCGCAGCAAGCGCATTGAGCACGTTGTGCTCACCCGTAAGTCTCAGCGCAACGTTGCACCTTTTGTCAGACGCGATCAACGCGAAAACCGTACGTCCGCGTTCAACCACCACATCTTCGGCACGGACGTCGCAGTTTCCTGCTCTCCCATAGAACATCTTCTTGGCGTGTATCGAGCCGGCTATCCTTTCGGACGCGGGATCGTGAGCATTGAGTATGGCGACCCTCTCTCGATGCTTCGAGCCGGGAATGTCCAACAATTGAAACAGTTTGAGCTTGGCCAGCAAGTACTGCTCCATATCCCCGTGGTAATCGAGATGGTCCTGGGTCAAATTGGTGAAGACCGCCGCGTCAAATTCTATTCCGTCAATGCGGCCCTGAGCAAGGGCGTGCGACGAAACTTCGATCACAGAGGCAGCGTGGTTCGTCTCGACCGCCTCTCTCATCATGCGGGCTATGAGGAGCGGGTCCGGGGTCGTCTGAGAGGCGGGATGCACGCGTGTGCCTACCTTGTAGCCCAGCGTATTGAGCAGACAGGCGGGATATCCCCCACGAGCGAGAACGGCTCCCGTTAGAATTACCGTGGAAGTCTTGCCATTTGTTCCGGTGACTCCGACCGTAAGTACCTCTCGCGATGGATTACGGAAAAACTCGTGTGCCAGCAATGCCAGCGCGTGCCGGGAGTCGTCCACCTGAAAGTACTGTACGGGACAGCTGATCTCAGCAGCGTTTCTCTCGCCGATGACCGCGACAGCTCCGTTCCGGACCGCTTCGGCTATGAAGTCGTGGCCGTCGGCTTGTGAGCCTGCCACCGCAACGAACAGGTCACCCTCTTTGGTTGTACGAGAATTGAAGCTTACACCGGTGACAGCTTCTTCGGTTGGTTTCTCAGCGCGGCTAATTCCGATCCGCTTGAGTAAAGCGGAAAGTCTCATCTGCCATCCCGTCCTTGGCGAACACGATCCTACACTCGTCGCCGGGCGTCGCGGATTGACCCGGCACGAGACTCTGCCATACAACGCGGCCCGATCCCTCGCACGATAGCTCGAGCGACAGGGAAGACAGCGCTTGAATAACCTCCAGTTTGCTCATTCCCGTGAGATCGGGCATCGCCGACGAAGCATCATCCCGGCTAACTGATGTCTGTCTCTCAGGAACGGTCTCTTCAATCTCTACTGGTTCGAATCTTGCGATGACGGTCTCCGGTTCGTCGGGAGGGACTCTGAGGTAGTTGAGGCTGGCCTCGGCGATCTCGCTGAAAACAGGCGCCGCCACCGCGCCACCGGTGTCCATCCTGACGCGCGGAGAATCGACCAGCACCAGAATTGTCAGGCGCGGTCTGTTAAGCGGTACGAATCCGCAGAATATTGATACGTGCAGATCCTTCTTGTACAGTCCGGTGTCTGGATCAATCTTCTGTGCCGTCCCGGTCTTGCCTGCCACGCCATACCCGTCAACCGCCGCCCGGCCGCCGCTGCCGTCCCGCACGACCTTGCGCAGGAGCTTCTTCAACTGCCGTGCGGTAGCCCGCGACATAACCCGGCCTTGTTGCCTCGGGCTGAACCGTTCGATGACCGGACCGCCCGCGCACTCTTCGGTTCGCTGCACGAGCAGTGGTTTCATCATGATACCGTCGTTGGCAATTGCGGAGAAAGCTCTCACAAGCTGGATAGGGGTAACCGACACCTCCTGCCCGATCGAAATCGATGGCAGGGAAAGCCCGGACCATCTCGCCGGATGACGAAGTAATCCCCTGGCCTCCCCAGGAAAACCCACACCGGTTCTCTGTCCGAACCCGAACAGCTTGTACCACTCGTAGAGTTGCTGGTTACTGAGACGAGATGCCACCTTGATCGTGCCGATGTTGCTCGACTCGCTTATTACCTCTTCAAAAGTGAGGTAGCCGTGAGGTCTGAAGTCATGTATGATGTGGCCGTGGAACCTCATTGCGCCGTTTTCACAGTCGATTACTTCACTGAGGTCGACGAGCCGTTCCTGAAGAAGCGCGCTGGTGGCTACTACTTTGAGACACGAGCCGGGCTCGAACGCGTCTGTTACCGCCCTGTTTCTCCTGTTGGCGACCGGATATGCGCGGTAGTCGTTCAGATCGAAATCCGGTCGGCAGGCCATTGCCAGTATCTCGCCGGTTGATGGGTCCTGCACAATGCAGATCGCGCTTTGGGCCTCGGTATTCGCGTACACTGTATCGAGGGCTTGCTCCACGATATGCTGGAGCGCTTCATCTATCGTCAGCACAACGGTTTTGCCGCCCGAAGGTTCCTGCACTTCTCTTGTCAATGGCAGGAGTGCTCTCTGATGAGCATCCCGCTCCAGAAGGCGCCACCCGTCCACGCCGCGCAGTGCGTCGTCGAACTTCAGCTCAATTCCCTCGAGACCCTGCCCGTCCACGCCCACGAACCCAAGCGCATGACAGGCAAGGCTGCGTTTGGGATAGCTTCTCTTGGTCTCGGGCGAGAAGCCGAGCCCTTCCAGATCCAGCAGCTCTATCCTCTGAGCCGCTTCAGGGTGAACCTTGCGTTGCAGCCAAACGAACCCGCTGTCGCTCGTCAGGAGCTTGAATAACTCCTTGCTGCTGCGGCCAAGGAGCGGGGCGAGCGTGCTGGCAACGTTGTGCGGGTCGCGAACTTGTTCCGGAAAAGCGTGGAGCGACTTTGCGTCCACAGTGCTGGCCAGCTTGCGATGGTGCCGGTCAAGAATGTCGCCGCGCCGTGAGGGTGTCGGAACGAGAATACAACGCTGCTTCTCCGCCTGCGACAGGAGAAACTCGCGTTTGATGCAGTGAAGATAGGACAGTTTTACTATCACGCCGGCAAAGCTGAGCACTACCAGGATGAAAATGAGTCGAAGCCGCTGTTTCTGTCGACCCGAGATCGGTCCCGGGTCGAAGCTGTGATTGTGAGCACGACGTGCAGTCGCGGCAGCCGTCGAAATGCGTGTCATCCTGAAGAACTCTTCTTAGCGCCAAATGGCATACGGCCCCATCGCCGTGAAGACAAGCAGGAAAATAACCGAATTCCGGAAAAAACGGCACTCCAGCTCGCCTACCCCCCTGCGTCTCGCTTGCAGCGAACGTCGCAGACAAGAATGGCTCCGAAGACCCCCCGTAAGGCGTGGTCAGTCGAGCAGCCTAGCCATGAAGCTGAATCCTTCCGCGGATTCCCTGGTTTCAGGCTGGGGTGGCTCTTCGTCGGGTTTGGGGGGAGGTACCGGATACTCCATCCGAACTGAGACAAGTTGCCGGCTCTGCGGGCGGACCATGCCCAGCTGTTTCCGTGCGATCGCCTCAAGTCGGTCGGGAGCTTCCAGTTTTGCCACCTCATCCCTATACCTGGCATTGCTACTGGCTAGCTCGCTCTCCTGCAAGGAGAGTCTTCGGAGCTCGTATCCCATACTAATCAGCTCTACTTCCTGCCAAACATAAAGCACACCTGAACTCACTACAGCGCACACTATTAATGCGAACCAACAAGCTGGTTTGCGGCGAAACCTGAGCTGCGATACTTTTCTAGCCGCCCTCCTGCGACGACGCCCCACTCAGAAAACCTCCTCCGTCCGTTCCGCAACGCGCATCCTTGCGCTTCTGGATCGCGGGTTGCGCGCAACCTCATCCGCGCTCGGCACCAAAGGCTTCTTTGGGACCAGTCTCAGCAACGGTTTCCTTCCGCACGCGCATACGGGCAGTTCCGGGGGACATGTGCACCCGCGAGCGAAATCTGCAAGCACCTTCTTCACCGCTCTGTCTTCGAGCGAGTGAAACGATATGGCGCAGATTCTCCCGCCGCCCTTCAAGCTTTTTACCGCCGCCCTGAGCCCCTTGTCGACGTTCGCCAACTCGTCGTTTACCGCGATGCGCAGCGCCAGAAACGTTCTGGTCGCCGGATGAATACGCGCGCGCGGCGACGCGCCAACAGCCCCGCTTACTATATCCGCCAACTGTTTTGTAGTGCGGATAGGCCCCCGTTGGCGATGGAACTCAATTGCCCCGGCGATCCGTTTTGCTCTTCTCTCCTCACCGTATCGTCTGAGGAGCCGTGCGAGCTCCTGCGGCGGCGTCCTGTTAACCACCGTCTCCGCGTTCTGCTTCAGCCGCGAATCCATCCGCATATCCAGAGGACCGTCAAGCTGGAAGCTAAACCCCCGTTGCGCCCCACTAAGTTGCAACGAGGAGATGCCCAAATCAAACAGGACGCCGTCCGCCCGTTCGATACCAACACCACCAAGGATTGCTGCCAAGTCGACGAAGTTTCCGCGGCACACTATGATCTGTCCGCGGTACCGCGCAAGCCGCTTGCTCGCCAACTCGACCGCGTCGCCGTCCCAATCTATACCGATCAGAATGCCCTCGGGACCCAATCGTTCGAGGATCGCTTCAGCGTGACCCCCTGCCCCGATAGTCGCGTCAACGTACGCGCCGTCCGGCCTGATGCGTAGGTTCTCGATCACCTCCTTCGGCATCACCGGTACATGTTCGGAACACATTTGCGCGAACGTCGCAGCCCGCTGCTAACCAACTCCCACCGTTTGACCGATTGAGGGAGTGTACCTTTCAAGGGTGAATGGCGTAACATAAAAGCTGCGCAGAGACGCCTCGACCGAATCGTACATCTCGAACACGTTTGCCCCTACCACGCTGAATATGCGCCGCATCCATCCGGTGGGGCTGACAAGCTTTATGTCGCCGTTTCTCGCTCTTACCTGTCTCAAACGCTCGACAAGGACGCCTATCCCGACATAGCTGATGTCGCTGACACCTTCAAGATCCACGACAATGTTGCTCCGCCCCGACCTCATGCAATCGCCAAGTATTGCCCTTACCTGGCCGGCGCTTTCGGGACTCAGCTCGCCCTTGAGCTCAAGAATGGTCACGTGTTCGCAGTCCTTGCTCTCCACCGTCATCCTTATCCCCTCCTGTCATGCGAAACTAAGTCAATATCGCGTGTTTGCGAAGTTCTTTGTGTTCCCTCGCGCGGGAAAACCCAAGGCAAACCGCCAGTTGCGAGGACAGCCTTCATCTCACCACAACTCTTCGGCTATCTGCTCGTAACTCTCCTTCGACTCTCTTGAGAAAGCCTCCCACCTCGACTTGTCCCACATCTCCAACCTGTTCTGGACCCCTATGATCACCACGTCCTTCTCTATGTGGGCGTGCTCGCGCAGGTTCGGCGGAACGAATATCCTCCCCTGCCTGTCCGGCGAGCACTCTGACGCGCCGGAATAAAACATTCGTGTGAAGCGTCGAGCGTTCCCTTTGACCAGCGGCAACGACTGGAGCTTTTCGACATGTGCCTGCCATTGTTGAAGCGGAAACAGAAACAGACATTCATCGAGACCGCGCGTTACCATGAAACCAGTAACACCACCCTGTTTCATGGCCTCACGAATCCGGGACGGAATAGTCAGCCTCCCTTTTTCGTCGAGCGAGTGTTCGTACTCCCCATAAAACACTACGGCACCCCCTGGGACGACTTTCGCCCACTTTCTCCCACATTTCACCACAAGTTTACCCTACTTTCTTTTTTTTGTCAAGTGAAAAATTCATGTCTCCCACAGCCGTCCCGCTCGCCGCAGAGGAGTTGGCGTCCTTGGGGGTCAGTATCATGCGTGCGCTCACCGCAGCGCGCGTGCGCATTCTGTCAAATGCCAATCGTTCGTCTTCCTTAGGTAACCAAAAGGACAAAAAGGGGTTACGCATTTTCTCCTTGTCGATCCCGGACACGCGAAAGCTTTCCGCTTGCCAATGTCGTCGGGCGTGTAGTATACTCGACCCTGCACGTGTCGAGCGGTTTTAACTGAGTCAGATCATGCGGGGTCGACCTTGCTAAGGAAGGGCCCCTCGATGTTGCGATGGACCGAGGTGAGCTGTCCTGCCGGGGACGCTTAGCAGCAACCCGCTTGGAAGAACCGCTTCGGGTGCAACCGGGAAGATGACGCTGCAGAGGATCTTAACCGTACCGTGGGTCTGTTTCCTTGGCTCGCATCATGTCTAAGAACCGTGTGACAAGAGGATTTGGGCTGCTCGAGGGTTTTCTCGCACGCAAGCGAGCCCAGATGGCGGATAGTCTGATACCTCACGATCTGCGCAGTGGCAAGATCCTTGACATCGGTTGTGGCGTGTCCCCGTTCTTTCTCACAAACACGCAGTTCAGCGAAAAGTATGGCATCGACACCACGATTGAGGCGCCTGATCCGAAAGAGGATATCATTCTCAAGAGGTGCGACCTGGCAAGTAATGAGAAACTTCCGTTTCCAGATGAGTTCTTCGACGTCGTCACGATGCTGGCGGTGACGGAACATGTAGACCCTGTGCGATTGGTTGATGTTTTCAGAGAAGCGCGACGGTTGTTGAGGCCGAACGGAAGGTTCATATTGACAACACCCTGTCCCTGGACGGACAGGTTGCTCCGGTTTATGGCTGCATTAAGGTTGGTCAGTCCCGAGGAGATCAAAGATCACAAGGTCACGTATCACTTGAGAGCTATAGCCCGACACCTTGAACAGGCTGGATTCGATACGGGAAAGTTGAACATGGGCTATTTTGAGACGCGCTTGAACAGTTGGGCGTACGTCGACAAATGAAACCGACCGTCTCTGTCGTGCCTGATTGACGTAGTGCGGCCGGCCGTCTCTTATCCCGGCTGACGCTTTCCCTCCACCCGGAGGTCACGCTTGTACACCTCATCTTCTCTTGTGCCGCCAGGCACCACCTCATATATTGCCACGTCTCCACGTGAATAGACCTGTTTCAGCCAACTATGGTCAGACGGTACCGCGCCGCCCGGGCGTTTCTCGTGGGGGCCAAACAGCACGTATCGAATTCGATACTTGTCGATCAGCTCTTTCTTGAACCCCTCATCGCCTCGGCGAGCGAAAAAACGGTCCGCAAGCCGGTTCTTTTCATCAGAATTGAGGGTCGCACAGTAATGTCCTGTAAACGTCTTGTTTCCGCCAACCCGGGGCACGTACGTGCCGGTGCCCGGGCACGCAAGAACAACTTGCTCCGGCTCTGTATTCTGATCAAGCCACACCAGCGAATCGTACAGGTCATCGGTTACATAATAGGGATGAGGACAATTCCGCAAGCGTGTAAACATCCTCCCATAAGCGATGACGCTGGACAGCGAGCAGAACGCGATGAACAGGCTCGCCGCAACACGTTTGAACACATCTGCAGACACCCGGGCCCGTACAACTCTGGAAGCGAGAGAACTGTTTATAACAAACCTATGGATAACCCTCAGAGGTCCTGCCGTTGCAAGAATCGGAGGGACAAGGAAGAGCGCAAAACAGGCCTCAAATCCCCATCGCAAATAAGGGTACGATTCCGATATGAGAAACGAGAGCACAATCCACAACACAAGCATCAGAGAAGACGATCTCATGCGGCGAAGACGGGTGAACCCCTCAAAGCCGAAAAAGATCAGAAGAAAAGGCGGACCGAGCCAGATGATATAGTCCAGGAAGAACGGTGGCTTCGCGTCAACCCCCTCAATGATCGAGCCCAGAGCATTTGAGTTCATCAAGTGGACATAGTACAGCACCTGGATTATAGGGAAAGCCGCCGCGATCGCGTAGTTCTTCACGCGGACGAGGCTGAACCGCCTTTCTTTCAAGCAAAGAAGCATCGGGAAAAGAAAGAAGATCAAATAGGTTTCGGGTATCCCGTACGGGCGCATGTTCGCGTGGGCAAGGGCGCAGAGACCGCTTAAGATGAAGAAACGGCGTTTCCCCGACCGTTCGCCCGCCAGCAGGAAGGCGAAGGTCAGCATAGCAAGCGCATGCATCCTGACAGCATGGGGGTTGCTGATCAGATACCCGAACGGGGTGACGCCGTCCAGGTCGAGCAAGTAAGGATAAGTGAAATTAGATACCTTTGAAGCCAGCCATAGAATCCAGCCGAAACCGGAACCAAAGGCCATGAGCGCCAGCGCGAACCGCCGCTGGAACGCAGTGTCAACGCACTGAGAAATCAGATAGTATGCGGCAAACATGAACAGAGCAACACTTATGACACGGCCAATATGAAAAACTGCTATCATCGAGAAACCGGTACGTCGAGCTACCTTACCTAAGAGCCACCACTCCGCGTTCACGTATGATCTGGGAAGCTCCTCGCCCGTCAAACGGTTCTCGAACAGGTGGTATCCTTCCTGCGACTGCCTTGCGAACATGAGATGCGCATTGGCGCTTGGAACGTCGCGCCCGATCAATCCCATGAATCTCGTTCCGGGACATGCGTTCAGATAGCCGTAGCAGTACGGGATGGTGCCGCCGACCACAAACAATACTGCCAGCACTGCCGGAAACCTGTATTCGCCAAATCGTCGCATCGATGAGATCCTGTTCTTCGCTTCTTCTCCCGCGCCTCGTACATCAGTTGGTCGCGTTTCCCCGCCGCCCTGTCGCCGGCTGCGCTTCTCGCGTACCAGCCGCCATATGAGTCTATCGGTATGCGGTCGGCATAGTCAAGCTGCCGTACCGCGCCGTGTAAGATCTTAAGTGGTGTTATCATCGAGCAATTTGAGATCTTACCCGGGAACGTTGGCTCGTAACCGGGAGAAACATGGTGCTGAGTGAGGATTAAACGGCTGAGGAACGCGCATTACCGGCACCGCAAGGTGCTGCACGCGCCTATCGCTGATTGGCCGGGAAACAGTCGGTCCAATCAACCACCTTTTTCTGCTTGAATGTGGCGCACAAGGTGTTTTCAATAAACTCGCGGTCTTCAGCAACGTGGCAGGTGTGGCAATAAGAACCGAGGCGCTCTACCGACAACATGCGATTGCGAACGGTCCGAATGTCATCTTGCCGGACGTTGCCAAACTGGATATGCATGAAAGGGCACGGAATGACTGCGCCGTACGGAGTCACATAGAGCTTCTCAGAACCGGCCGAGCACCCGTAGGGTCCGAAATTGGTATCCATATCGGTCCGCACATGGGCATTCCTTCGCACGAGGTTGTACATGAAGTCCTGGTCTTCCCGGGAGAGAAGGATGTCTCTTCTACCCAACCATTCCCCGGCGGGTGTGGCGCGAGACAGAATCACGAGGAGCCCTTTCTCGCGAGCGAACTCAAGCACTCCTTGCACCCCGGCGGTACGCAAAGATCTGTGGGAAACCGTGCACACGAGCGTTACCTTAAGCTTGTTCGCGCGAGCAATGTCGACAGCATCTATTACCTTTTCAAGAACACCGTCCCCCCCGCGAAACTCGTTGTGTTCGGCGGGGTCGATGCTGTCCATGCTGAACTGAATAACGTCAACACCCTCTTTGTGGAGATCCTTTGCGAGGTTGTTCGTCAGCAGCGTCCCATTCGTGTTGATTGTGATCAGGTTCTTCCATGGCGAAAGTCTTCGGACCAGCGGGATCAGATCCTCGAAGAGAAGGGGTTCGCCGCCCGTGATGCCAAAAGAGACAGCGCCCAGGGCCATGCACTGGCGGGCGACCTTCCCCCATTCGTCGAGTGACAGAGGCGGTGTATCAGCTTCGTTGAACGAACTGGCAAAACAGTGGGCGCAACCCAGGTTGCAACGGGTCGACACACAGACGTCAATATACCGAAGGACCCGCTTGCCAAAAACCTTTGCCTTAATCGTGTTGTAAGCCAGCCGGGCAAGCAGAGCCGGCTTTCTCGGGATAAAGGAATAAGCTAGATTGTAGCGAAAGCCCCCCTTCATCTCTGTCTCATCTCCATCCAAACGTGGGGTCAGAGTCTTTCGGCCACTACGTATTGATTGGACGTTTTTCCTCCAAGCAGGATCATTGTTTGATCTAAGAGTGAAAAAAAGGTTACAACGGCGACGTTGCTGAAATTCAACCATTCTCCAAAAGAACTGGAGCGTTCGCCACTGGCCAAGCCCAGCCTGTTCCTGAGGCTGATTATCCAAAACCCGGGCGACGGCAAGAAACCGTGTCTGACAACCCGAAGGCCGCACCGTTCGACGGTTGTTCTTAGGCTTTGGGCAGAAAATATGTTGAAGTGCCGCGGAAAATGGTACCCACCCCAGTGCTTTCCTTTGAACAGGCGGAAATCCAAACAAGGCCAGTGCGGTGTGTCGATCAAAGCGATGCCTCCAGGACGAAGCAGGGAGCCAACGTTCTCCAGGGCGGCAACAGGCTCGTAAAGGTGTTCAATCAGTTGGTGCATGAGAATGAGGTCAAACTTCGTTTGTGCGTTTGTGAACTTCTCGATATTACCCTCGAGGAGTTCGATACCGGCCGTTTCCGCAACGACAGACACGCTATCGTTGAACTGAAGGTCCAGTCCGGTCATGTGGGCGCCCGGGAATACGCCACTTCGCGCGATGTTCAGCAATCGGGCGCAATCCCCGCACCCCACATCCAGAATTCGTGTGACTTGTCTCCCGTCAACCGCCCTACGCAACCGTTTTAGGTCCATGGCCAGTTTCCGGCGGTATACCAGCCCGCGAAGATAGAGCGGAGAAGCCGGGTTCAGCGTGTAGTAAGTCCTCGGATATATCCTGTCGAGAAAGGAACGCTCGGGACGGTTCCCCAAGAACAAATGTTCACAGGAATCACACATGTAAAACCGAAACGGTCCTTTCATGGTGCCATACTCGAAATCCTCTCCTACACCCATCACCTTGGTACAAGGAACCCCACATAGCCCACAACAGGATTCTTCCGCGTTCATCCGGGCCTTTCTCATATTACCTGTCAACAAAAAGACGCCCACTGCGGTTACGAGCCTATGATAGATGCTCCATGGCGCAGCTGTCAAGGCTGCGAATCGCGCCATGATGGTCCTTGCGGTTGAAAGTAATGAGGAACACGCAGCACTGCTTGGTCTTTAAGCTGTCCCGGAGTATCGAGCGAAATCAGGAGCGTTTCTGCCAGCTCGCCGGGTGTTTATCCTGATTACGCCGGGGAATTCAAAACCAGCATCAACACAATACGAAACCAAATCAAATCAAACCACGGCGGCAGTCCTTCCCCTTGGGTAGGATCTCATATGGCGCGACGATCAACTCACCGGTAAGGTTCTCAGATGGCTTAACAGGGCTTGAGAGAACGTTGAGAGGAGTTCAACGCCTGCTTGACACCGGGCACACCGCTCCGGTATAATTCGCGGCGCGAGGTGCGGGATGGTGTAAGGGCAACACACGCGGCTCTGGACCGCGTTATCAAGGTTCGAATCCTTGTCCCGCAGCCAAGCCTGTTTGAGAAGGCCCCTTCGTCTAGTGGACTAGGACGGGTGGTTCTCAGCCATCAAACAGGGGTTCAATTCCCCTAGGGGCTACCATATCACCCTCAGATCAACGTTGCGAGCCGGTCATTTGCCGCGGCGAATTATTCGTCCAAGAAAAAGGGTGCGGACACGTCTCCGGCCTCGCTGCGCTTGTATCAGTCCCCATTTTCTTAGCAATAGCGTTGCCGAAAACAGTGCTGCCTCTATGACAATGGCAGCCAACGAGGGCGAAACGAGAGAGGGTTCAATCTAACCTGCCGGTCTTGCGCTTGATGGTTTCGTGAACGGTTTCGTTCTCGTGGAGATCAGTTTCATCGGTTTGCTCGCCGGACGCCGAGGTGCGGCCGTCGGCTTGCGCGACCTTCGCGCAAGCCTGAGCAGCGGTTTTGCTTATCTCGGCGGCACACCGCTCGCATAGTCTGACTGAAAGGCTGATAGCGGGTGCCCCGCATTTTCCGCACTTGATCTCGGACAAACTCGCATCAGAGGCTATTCTCTGATCCTTCAATAGCCGCAATATTGTTTTCTTGCTAACGCCGGTCTTCTCTGATAGCTGCGCGACGGTCTGGTTGGCTTCTTCGCGCAACGCTTCGTTAACTGTTTTGAGATCAGTCTCATCCTGTTCAATGCACGCCGGACAGAGGGAGCCAGTCACCTTGTTAAATATCTTGTTACACCCTTCGCAATTCGCAAGTGTCATTTTCCCGGCCCTCCTTTGTATTCCGTCGGCAACTAACCTCTCGTTTGCTCATGTCAGTTCACCGAATCCCGCCGGTCGAAGAGTTGACTGTGCCACGAAAAAGGGCGCTTCAGCCCCCACGTTTACTCCGTCTCTGCTCGTGCGCGACGCGTCTCGCTCGGAGTGAGGTTTCGGTAAAGGACGCTCTCCGGAACCACGCGCGCGTTGCCGCGAACGCTTGCCTTTATGATCTTGCCATCCACAGTAAGATAGATGGCCGCCTGCAGCGTATCAATTCGTGTCTCGTTGGCCGCCGTCGGCGCCGTAGCGGACGGCGGATACTCCACGTCAAGAAGGACCATGTTTACGGGGCGTCCTTTGTCCAGAATGGGGCGCAACAGGCCGTCCTGGACGTCCAACACCCGCACAATGGCGTTCGGCGGCAGAAGCTGCGCATCCGCAATACCTTCTTCCGTGAGAGTCGCTCCAACGTCGACCGCAAAGAAATCCTCCTTCTCCTGCCGGTAAAAGGCTTCTATTTCACGCTGGGCGGTCTCGGAGTTGTTCTGGAGCAGAAGGAGTTTCACTCTATCCTGCATCCACTGGCTCATCTGGAAGACCCGTTCGAAGTCCTCTTCTTGAATCGCCTCAACATAGCTGAGCGCAGCCCTAGCGCTGGCACTCGACGGAAGCGCCGCATCGCGCTCGTCCTCCTCGCCGCGTATGGCAACGTCTGTCGGTCTCGTCCACCGGCTGCTGACAACCAAGAGTAGGACGGCAGCCGCGATAATCGCCATGACGAAGGCGTTGCGCGTTCTCTGTGAATTCCGGTCGGTACGGCGCGCGGGGGAGACAGGATTCTTCCTGGATTTCTCCGGGCTAATGTACTTGGACACGGGTTCCTCCGACCGGCTTACACCTGCGTCATTACCTACTTGCACCACCGTCAAACCGGCTAAAACCAGCTACAACAGTCAGCTGCAGCGTGGCGAGTCGACCCGGCAACCTCTCCTTGAGGAATGATCAACGATTGCTTGCGCAGCGCGCAAGAACTCTCCAAACGGTTCTTGTCAGTGCATTTGGATTGTACCATATTGAGAGCCAAGCTGTCAATAAGCCCATGAAAACGGCACTCTCTGTGTGTCCTCGGGAAAGACGCCGTACTGCCTACGAAAGGAAATATTTCCTTGACAAGATACTTTAGACTGTGTACAATTAAAGCCTAACATTATTGGAAGGCCAAATATTTGGGAGGAGGACAAGAATTGAGCGGGACACTAGAAGACCATGCGCAGCGCTGGTCAGAGATCATGCCGCTCATCCTTCGTAAACTTAATACGGAGGCGGGTGAGGCAGCTAACCAGTTAGAGCTGAGCATGAGTCAGTCAGAGGTCGTCTCGTACCTGAGCGAGAAAAAGGAAACTACTATGGGTGAGTTAAGCGACCACATTTCCGTCTCGCTCAGCGCTATGACCGGCGTCGTTGACAGGCTTGTTCAGAAAGGTGCCGTCTCGCGCGACCGCGACGAGAGCGACAGGCGTGTGGTCAGGGTCAGGCTCACCGCAGCGGGCAAGAAGCTGGCGGCCGCCGTGGCTCAATTGCAGAAAGCTCACGCCATGGCCATTCTCGGCGCCCTCGACGGTCCCGACAGAGAGCGTTTGCTCGATTTGATGGCAAAGCTCGCGGGCAACATGCCGTCGAAGCGCCAGGCGAACGCCAAATAACCGTTTCAGATCTGGTGTTCTCGCCTATCCAAGGTCAACTACGAGCTGCATCAAGATTCCAGTTCGCACTTCCGGAGCGGGCTGCAACGTTTGTTTAGCTATACCGTTTAGGGCCGGTTTACAGGAAATGGAGGTTGTGATATGAACCGAAGAGGAACGTTTTCACGGCGACACCTTGGGGAAGGCCTGTGTGCCGTGTTCTTCGCTGTTCTTTGTTGCGGTTTTTGCGTTGCGCGGTCCGCGTGCGCCCAGGGAACGCTGCCCGGGATCGACGAGGAGGATCCGAGAAGAAGCATCGGGCTCACGGCCAAGGAGTGTCTTGCCATAGCGCTTGAGAGCAACCTTGACATCTCCATATCGAAGTATGACCCCCTGATATCTGAGGCCGATGTCACCCAGGCGAAAGGTGAGTTTGACCCGATCTGGTCGCTTAATTTCACTGAAAGCGAGGAGAAAACGCCGACATCGGCGATGTACCAAATATTTGGTGTACCGGTGGACGCTATCTGGGACAAGACGACGTTGTTTGACACCGCCTTCGAGGGAAAAGCGCCGACAGGGACGATGTACTCTCTGAATTTCGGCAGCATCCGATCGGAGAGCACCTTGACGGAACTCACCGGCGGCGGCGCCGAGTACCGCGGGACGGCCGACCTTACTTTGTCGCAACCGCTGCTGAAGAATTTTGGTCTGGACGTCAACCTGGCGCGGATCAGAATCGCCAGGAACAACCAAGATATATCCAAAGAGCAGCTCGCCCAGACGGTGATGGATACGGCGGCGCAGGTGTTCAACGCGTACTGGGATCTCGTTTTCGCCAGAGAAAACGTTGTCGTGGTGCGACAGTCGCTGCGAAACGCTAGAGATCTGCTGGAACAGAACAAGTTGCGCGTGGAGGTAGGAGACGCCGCGCCGTTCCAGGTGCGACAGGCAGAGGTCGGCGTGAAGAGGCGCGAGGCGGCGCTGATCTCCGGCATCGCGGCGGTACGCGGCGCGGAGGACATGCTCAAACTGCTCCTGGACGTGCACGATAATTCCGCACTGTGGGACGAGGCAATTGTACCGGCAGACAAACCGCTGATGGTAATGAGGTCGCTCGGCGAAGAGGTCAGTTACGCAACCGCATTGGAGAAACGACCGGAGCTCATCGGAGGCAAGTCGGCGATCAAGAACAGCGAGTTGGCTGTTCGACTGAACAGGAACGCGCTGCTGCCGTCCATAGACCTCCAGGGCAGTTATGGGTTCAACTCACTTGAACCCAGCTTCGATAACGAGGTGGAGTACCTGGTGCGAGGCGATGACTGGAAGTTTTTCTACGGCGTGACGGGAAAGATCCCTGTGGGCAACCGGCTTGCTAAAGGCGCACATCTTCGCTCGCGCTACGAGCTGGAGAAGGCGCAACTGACGTTGCGAAAACTCGAGCAAGCCATTCGTCTCGAGGTGAGGACGGCAATCAGAGAGGTGGAAACGAACAGAAAGTTGGTCGAGACAAACGCGACGGCCACGAAACTGCAGGAACGCGCTCTCGAAGACGAGAAGAAGCGGTATGAGGTGGGCGTCTCGACAAGTTATCGCGTGCTGGAATTCGAGGAGGATCTGGCTCGGGCCAGGAGCGACGAAATAAAAGCGCTTGTGGATTACCGCAAAGCGCTGATAAATCTCGACAGAGCCGAGGGGATGATCCTGGAACGGTACGGCATAGAGTTCGCGTCGGCGGAAGAGCCCTAACGAAATCAAAGGTCCCACAGCCGGGGACGTGTCGGGAACAATAAAGAAACGGAGGAACGTCGTGGCACCGACAGCAAGAGTTCGCGCGTTAGCAGCAATTCTGTGTGCAGCCGGGTTCATATGCGGTTGCGCGGGTTCGGGTGACAAAGAAGAGCCCGCCACTCCAGGAGCAAGTGGTAGGGAGCGATCGTCGCCGGTCGAGGTTGTCACTGTGACTCGATGCGACTTTGACGACGCGATCCTGGCCACCGGCAGGTTCGAAGCCAACGAGCGCGTCGATATCAGCTCCAAGATATCCGGCAGGATCGAGCGAATGCATTTTGACGAGGGCGATTTCGTCGAAGAGGACAGTCTTATCGTCAAGATTGAGGACAACGAGACGAGGCTCTCGCTGGAACGCGTTAGGGCGGAGTTCAAGAGGCGAGAGGCTGAGCTCGCAAGCGCGCAGAGCGCTCTCGACCGTGCACAGGAGCTTCACGAGAAGAGCATCGCCACAGACGCCAACCTCGAGGACGCTCAACGCCTATATGATGTCGCTCAAGCAGGCATCGAACAGGTCAAAGCGGAGATAGGGCTCGCGGAGCAGCGTTTGGCCGACACCGAGATCGTGGCTCCGCTCAACGGCGTTCTCACCGACCGAAGTTACGCGGCGGGCGAACTGGTCACGGTCGGCATACCGATCTTCGAGCTGCTCCAGCTGTCGCCGATCAAGCTCGAGATAAAGGTACCTGAACGGCGTATAGCAGAGTTGAGCCTGGGCCAGAAGGCGGATGTCACAGTTGACGCGCTTGGCGAGGCGCAGTACACCGGCGAGATAACCTATATGAGTCCGAGCCTGGACGAGGTTTCCAGGAACCTTATGGTGAGAGTTATCGTGCCGAATAAGGATATGAAGATAAAACCCGGCATGTTCGCCAGAGCAAAGATCAGTACAGGCGCACACCAGAACATCCTGGCGGTGCCGCGCGACGCGGTGCTTTCGGCATCGGACGAATACGAGGTTTTCGTCGTTGAAGACGGTATAGCGAGAAAGCGCCTAGTCAGTCTTGGAGCGGAGTGGCGCGACCTGGTTGAGGTGATATCCGGCATCTCGGAAGGCGACGAAATCGTTAGCGCGGGGCAACATGTCATCGAGGATGGCACAAAGGTGAGCGTCGTGGCGCGTGCCGACTTGCACGAGCTCGTTGCGGAGAGTTCCGCATGAAGATTACTGATATAGCTATAGACAGACCCGTGACGATCTTTATGATACTCTGCCTTATGGTGTTTGCTGGCATTATGTCGGCGCTCGGTCTGCCGGTGGACTTTCTTCCTGAATTCGAGTTTCCCTACATGTCCGTGTGGACGAAATACGAGGGTGTAGCCCCTCAGGAAATCGAAACGTCCATCACGGAACCGATCGAGGAAGCGGTATCGACGGTCGAGAACGTCAAGTCGATCCGGTCGATATCGCGCGAGGGATACTCGATGGTCATGATCGAGTTCAACTGGGGCACCGACATCGATATCGCCAGGCTCGACGTACGCGAGAAGGTTGACTTGATAGCGCGTATCCTGCCGGAACGCGCCGAGGAGCCGATAGTCAGTCAGAGATCGTATGTCTCGGGAAACCAGGTCCTCATGTTGAGCATCTCTTCGCCGGTTCTCAATCTGGACCGATTGCGCAAGGTGGCCGAGGATACCATAAAACCTCATATCGAGCGGATCGAGGGTGTGGCGGTCGCCGAGGTTGTCGGAGGACTGGAAAGGGAAATACTGGTAAACGTGGATGCCAGGAAACTCAAGGCATATGACCTCTCGCTTGCGGCGGTGTCGAGAACTCTGTACGCGGAGAACCTCAACAATCCCGGCGGCCGCATTGAGGGCGGAAAAAGCGAGTTTCTCGTACGGACGCTGGGGAAGCTGAAAAGTCCCGAACAGATAGAATCGCTCGTGATCGCTATGCGGGGCGATACCCCAATCTACATGAAGGACGTAGCACGGGTGAGCGACACGTTCAAAGAACAGCGCGATTTCGCCCGATACAACGGAATGCCCACCGTCGAAGTGGCTGTGATGAAGGAGTCCGAGGGAAACATAGTCGAGATAGCCGAGGACGTGCGCGGCGCCGTCAAAGGGTTGGAGAAGATTCTTCCAAACATGAACATCGCCGTGGGATTTGACATGTCCAGTTTCGTCAAAGCGTCGATGGCCACGGTTCGCGAGAACGCTCTGTACGGTGTGCTGTTCGCTACGGGTGTGCTGTTTCTCTTCTTCCGCAGTGTGCGGAGCACATTCATCCTGGCCATAGCTATGCCTGTCAGCGTTGTAGTCACGTTCGTTCTCATCCGTTTCGCGAACATGACGCTGAACATGATCTCTCTAGGAGGATTGGCGCTCGGCATAGGAATGCTGGTTGACAACTCGGTCGTCGTGCTGGAGAACTCGTTCAGGTTCTTGCAGCTCGGGCGGCCGCCGAAGGTCGCCGCGCGCTTAGGCACGTCCCAGGTTGCAATACCGATCACCGTGTCCACTCTCACCACGCTTGCGGTTTTCATCCCTGTGCTTTGGATTGAGGGAATAGCGAAGGAGATATTCACCGATTTCTCGCTTACAGTCGCGTTCAGTCTGGGCTCGTCGCTGTTTATTGCGTTTACGGCCGTCCCGATGATGACGTCGCTTCTCCTGCGCAAACGAGAGCGGAACAACGTCGCTCAAACGGACCACCGCACAGAGTTCGGTCGGCTCCAGCGCTCGTATCAGCCGTTCATACGCGGCGCCCTCAAGCACAAGTGGATGGTTGTCGCAGTGTCCGTGACGCTGTTCGCACTCAGCATATACAGTATGGGTAGATGGGTGTCGCGGGAGTTCTTCCCGGAGCTCGACAGCGACTCCGTGTACATCGACATGGATTTGCCCGTCGGGTACTCGCTGAACGAGACCAATGCGATCGCCTCAAGGCTCGAGGAAATCGCCCGCAACGATCCCGGCGTCACAGGGGTTCTCACTCAGGTCATGCCGAGCTCCTTCTACCTCGCTGTCACGCTCAAGCCTATTGAAGAGCGCGACTCCACCAAAGTGATCACCGACAGGTTACGCAGCCAGATGTCCGGCGTTCCCGGTATAGAGATGGATTTTGAAACGATGGGGCCGAGCTCCAGCGGAAGCCCCCTGACGGTAAGAGTCAGCGGCATGGAGCATAGTGTCCTGTCCGAGTTGGCCGCCGAGGCGAAGCAGCGCATATCAGGCGTACCCGGTGCCGTCGACATATCCTCCAGCGACGAGGAGGGTCGCCCGGAGATACAGGTTCTCGTGGACAGAAAGAGGTGCGCCGACTTCGGCGTTGATGTCAGAACCGTAGCGGACGTCGTTGAGACCGCAATGGAGGGGAAAATCGTCGGAGCGATAGACGAGGACGGGGAGGAAACCGACATCCGCGTCCGCTTCGACGAGCGGGACAGGAAGAGCGTGGAGGATCTGAAGGACATAACCCTTACAAACCTGCGCGGTGTGTCTTTCCCGTTGTCAGAGGTTGCAGCAGTTGAGTTCAGCGTCGGTCCGGTGGATATCAATCGCAAGGATCAGAAGAGAACCGTCACGATAAGCGGGAACATGAGCCATGGCGTGAAACCAAGCGACATTCAGACGGCGATCTCCGGTGCGTTAAACCAGATGACGTTCCCAGACGGCTACTACTGGGAATTCGGCGGCGACATATCGGATATGAACGAGGCGTTCGACGGGCTCATCAAGGCGTTCGCGATAGCAATCGTGCTGGTGTACATAATCTTGGCAGCGGAGTTTGAATCGTTTATTCATCCGTTCACCATCATGCTGACGGTGCCCTTTTCGATCATAGGGGTGGTCGCGATCCTCCTGATAACCGGCAGCAGCCTGAGCGTACCGGCATTCATCGGGGTGATAATGTTGGCGGGCATCGTGGTCAACAACGCCATCGTGATGATAGACTACATTCTGCACCTGCGCAAAGAGAATATGTCAAAACGCGACGCCATAATTGAGGGCGCAACCGTGCGGCTTCGGCCCGTCCTCATCACGGCGCTCACCACAATGCTCGGCATGGTGCCGATGGCGCTGGGATGGGGCGAGGGCGCGGGTCTTTTCAAGGCTCTGGCCATCACGGTGATAGGCGGTCTTTTCGCCGCCACGTTTCTCACTCTTATCGTGGTGCCCGTGGTTTACCTGCTGCTCGACGACTTCTCGGAGAAAGTGCGGGGCAAACTGCGGCGCACGGCCGCATGATGAACGACACCGGCACAGTCGTGGACTACCTGATTTCAGTTAGGGACATCGTGAAAGTGTACGACATGGGCACGGTGCAAGTGCACGCTCTGCGCGGTGTGTCCTTCGACATACCGCGCGGTTCTTTCACGTCGATTATGGGACCTTCCGGCTCCGGCAAGACCACCCTGATGCATATTGTCGGTTGTCTTTCGCGTCCGACATCGGGAACTTACCGCCTGGGCGGTGAGGAAGTGAGCGATCTGCGAGACGACGCACTCGCGGAGCTGCGCAACCGCGAGATCGGATTCGTGTTCCAGACGTTCAACCTGCTGCCGCGAGCCACCGCTCAAGCCAACGTGGAACTGCCGCTGCTGTACGACGGAATACCCAAGCGGGAAAGACAACGCCGCGCGAGGGAATCTCTGGAGTCGGTCGGTCTGGGGCATCGCGTTGACCACCGGCCAAACGAGCTCTCCGGCGGCGAGCGCCAGCGTGTCGCCATAGCGCGTGCTCTCGCCAACAACCCGTCGCTAATCCTCGCCGACGAACCGACGGGGAATCTCGACAGCGAATCGGGGACCGAGGTCATGGCGATTTTTGGAAAACTGCATGAACAGGGCAACACGCTCATCATCGTGACGCACGAGCCGTATATAGCCGAACAAGCTGAAACCATACTCCACTTCAGGGACGGACAGCTTGTGAACACAGAGGGGTGAGTGATGAGATCATCGAGAACCCGTATTGCTGTATTGCTTGTCGTTATAGTAGTGGCCGTTCTTGGTGCGCGGACATTCCTGGCGAAGGGCGTGCCCCTTCCCGTCAGAGTGGAACCTGTCAGCCGAGGGCACGTCGAAGCGACGGTTACAGCGGTCTCCTCCGGCACCGTTGAGGCGAAGATCGACTCGATCATAAGCTCAGAGTTCATGGGAAGCGTGATGAAGATCAACTTCGACGAGGGCGATACCGTGGAGGAAGGCGAGCTTGTCGTGGAGTTGGACGCGCGGGAGCTCGACGCTCAGGTCAAGGTTGCGGAAGCCAACCTCGCGGCCGGCAGAGCCAGACTGGAACAGGCGAAAGTCGCCGCGGAGATACAGGATACGATCGCCGACACCGACCTGGCACAGGCCGAGGCGCAGCTTCGCAACGCGGAGGAGGAGTTCGACCGGGCGGAGTCGCTTCTCGAAGAGGGCGTTGTAGCCAAATCGTTCCACGACCGGGCGAAGCTCGCCCGCGACGTTGCCAGAGAGCTGTTCGCCGCGGCCAAGAAGAACGAGCTGCAAAAACGCATCCGGCGCGAGGAGATCAAGTCCGCTGAGGCGAATGTCGAACAGCTCAAGTCCAGCCTGGAATATACGAACGCTCAGCTCGCAAAGGCAAGAGTTACCGCGCCGTTTCGAGGCGTTATCGCGGAGATGCTTGTCGACATCGGCGAATCCATGGCGTCCGGCAGCGCGGGCGCGGGCGCGGGCGCGTTGATGATGAGAACACCTTTGTTCCGTCTGGTAAACATGGATGCGATGACCGTCAGAGCACCGATAGACGAAGTTGACTCTGACGCGGTCGAGTTGGGAATGGAGGCCCGCGTCACTCTGGAGCCTTTCCCCGACACGGAACTGCTGGGCGAGGTCACGTATATAGCGCCGGTGGTCAAGACGACGCTGGAGCAGAACAGGACCGTCGACATCAAGGTGGAACTCAAGGAAGGTCTATCCATGTGCAGGCCGGGCATGTCCGCCGACGTGACCGTGCTGCTTTCCTCAAAGGATAACGTCCTATACGTACCGAGCGATGCCGTGATGTCCAGACCCGACGGCGATTTCGTTCGCACGATCGCCGACGGGGTTGTCGTCGACCGTAAGGTAGAACTCGGGCTTACCAACTGGGACACCAGCGAAATCCTCGCGGGACTTGACGAGGGGAAACCGGTGATCGTCTCGCTGGATATACGAGGGCTGAAAGAGGGGGTACGGGTGGTGGTCGCCCCCGAAGAGACAGGACGGAGCACATCCTGAACCGAGTGAGATGACAGATGGACATTTTTGAGACGATATCTATAGCGTTCCAGTCGATGTCGGCCAACAAGGTTCGCTCGGCCCTGACGATGCTCGGCGTCATTATCGGTGTGATGTCGGTGGTGCTGCTCGTCGCGCTCGGCGAGGGAGCAAGACAGTACGTGCAGGACGAGTTCGCGGGGCTCGGCAGCAACCTGCTCATTGTCACCCCAGGTAAGAGCGAGACCACCGGTATGATGCCTCCCATGGCGGAGAGCGTTCACAAGCTCACATTCGCCGACTCTGAGGCGATAAGGCAACGCGCGCGCGGCGTCAAAGACACCACACCGATAGTGTTCGGCAGCAGTTTCGTCAAGTTCAGGCAGCGCCGGCGTGATACCACGATCATCGGCACGACAAGGTCTTTTCCCGAGGTGCGCAACATCTACGTTGACATCGGTTCATTCATCTCGGACGACGACGTGCGTACCAACAGACGCATAGTCGTGATCGGCCGTACGATCAAAAAGGAGCTTTTCGGCAGCACGAACCCTCTGGGCAAGCTGGTTAACGTTGGGGGAACGAAGTGTCGTGTCGTCGGCATCATGGAAGAGAAAGGGATGAGCCTGGGATTCGATATAGACGATCTGGTTTTCATTCCGGTTACAACCGCACAGGAGCTGTTCAACACGGACGCACTGCTCGAGATTCTCGTGGCTGTCGAGAACAAGAATGTGGTGGATCTAGCCGAAGAAGAGGTTAAGAACGTACTTATCAAGAGACATAACAACACCGAGGATTTCTCCATAGTCAGCCAGGCGGCGTTGATGTCCTCATTCGAGACAATAATGAAGGCGCTCACGTTCATGCTGGGGGGCATAGCAGGTATATCGCTGTTGGTAGGCGGTATCGGGATCATGAACATAATGCTCGTGTCGGTGAGCGAACGCATCCGGGAGGTTGGTATTCGCAAAGCCGTCGGCGCGAAAAATCGCGACATACTCGTGCAGTTCCTCATCGAATCCATCGTGTTGAGCACGAGCGGCGGTACTGCAGGCATACTGCTGGCGGCGGTCGGCGCCGCCGGGGCGCGCAGGGCGTTCCCGACACTTCCTACACACGTGACAGCCTGGGCCACCGCGCTCGCGTTCGGTTTTTCGTTTCTCGTGGGAGTCTTTTTCGGGGTCTATCCGGCGCGGAAGGCCGCCAAGGCCGACCCTGTGGAGGCACTGAGGTACGAATGATAGTGGGTATTGGAGTAGACATAGTCGAGGTCGACCGGATCGAGAAGGCGGTTCGGCGGTTCGGCGATCGCTTTCTCAAACGCGTATTTACGGACCAGGAGATCGCGTACAGCATGCGCAAGGTCCACCCGTATCAGAAGCTGGCGGTTCGGTTCGCGGCGAAAGAGGCCGCGTTCAAAGCGCTTGGCACGGGAGTGACAAGCTGGAAAGAGGCCGAGACCACGATCGAGCCTTCCGGCAAACCCAACCTGGTGCTTTCGGGCAAGGCTTCCGATCATGCACGCGGTCTCGGAGCGGTGCGGAGCTTCGTTTCGGCCTCCGACACCGCACAGCACGCGGTTGCCGTGGTCGTCCTTGAAGGTTGAACCCATACAGAATCGTTCTTGGCCGCCCCACCGCGTTGTGATGCGGTGATGACGTGCTCCGGACGCTTGTTCATGCGTTGCGTGACCGCTCGTTGACCCGCAGGGGACTTTCCTTTACAATAAGGGACCGGGGAAACAGAATGCGCGTGTGAATTCGTTGTGATCGTCTGTAACAGGCTCAACTATGACTGGAGGGTGATGGAATGAAAGTCGCTGCACTCAAGTTGTCCGTCGTCTGTCTGGGAACCATGCTGGCAAGCCTTACAGCAGCAATGCCGGTCGCCGACGCCGCCGGCAAGCCCGGCAGCGACGACGCCACGCTTGCCAAGCATCTTGTTGATATGGCGGGTGTACCGCCGGGGATTTGCTCTATTCTGGGCTGCGATGACGTACGAGTGGGCGTTGAACTCGCCCGACCGGACGGTTTCCTCGTACATGTGGTCGACCCGCGCAACAGTGCAGTGACGAACGCACGTGGGAACCCAGACGTCGAACTTATCCACGGGAGACGCATGATCGTCGAGAAAGCCTCCCTTGCTCGGCTGCCCTATGCGGACAACAGCATCGACCTCGTCATTTGCACGCACCTGACCGCCGGCAACCTAAGCGATCTCTCCTTGGCCGAAGTCGTGCGCGTCATGCGCCCTGGTGGAAGAGCCGTTCTAGGCGCACGGGGCAGGGGAGGAGGCAGCGGTGCCGCGCTGACAGCCGCAGAACTGGAGCGCCGGCTGCGATCCTCCGGCATAGGCGAGTTACGGGTCAAAGACGACGATTTCGGTCTGTGGGCGCTGGTGACGAAACCTGCCTTGGCCGGTGTGGATGACTGGACCCACTGGGAACACGGGCCGGACAACAACCCGGTCTCCACCGACACGGTAATCAAAGCGCCGTACATGACGCATTGGCTGGGTGAACCCATGTACATAGCCATGCCCGCTATAACGACCG